>Ga0164290_1000190_pt1 | contig 232308 bp, 176 predicted proteins | sample Micstemetagenome_FD_108782 | JGI IMG/M metagenome (GOLD analysis project Ga0164290, IMG submission 108782) | Contaminated culture microbial community from soil near Moab, Utah, USA - Microcoleus steenstrupii SON62 (Illumina Assembly) | ecosystem: Environmental > Terrestrial > Soil > Soil crust...
AGGCGCCAGTGTAACCACCACGTTCACCCTGACGGTGCAGGCTGTGCCCCAGACACCGACCAACCAGCCGCCGGTAGTAGCTCAGCGGATCGCGGACCAGACCGCTACGGTAGGTCAGGCCTTTAGCCTGGTGATCCCCGCCGGCACCTTCACTGATCCGGAGAACCAGCCCTTAACGCTGGCTGTGTCTGGGCTGCCTGCTGGCCTGAGCTACAGTGCCGGTAACCGCACCATCAGCGGTACGCCTACGGCAGCTGCCACGGCTACGGTAACGGTGCGGGCTACTGACGACAAAGGTGCCAGCGTAACGACCACCTTCACCCTCACCGTACAGCCTGCGCCCCAGACGGGCGGACCGCTCACCATGCTTGCTCCACTCTACGACTGTAGAACCGGTCGGCTTGAGATGCGCGTCAGCGGCGGCGACGGCTCACTGGTAGAATACATGGGCGTGGGTATCACGGGCTGGACAACCAATCCCGTCCATACCATCGACTCCTGGCTGCGTAGAGGCATAACCTTTGAACTGCGCGCCCGGCAGGGTAGCCAGACGGTAACGCTATCGTATACCACAGCCTGCTCGGGTGATAACCGGGCGCCGACGGCGCTCAGCCCGATCGGCGACCAGACGATCATCCAGGGCCAATCGTACTCGTTCAGCTTCCCGGATTCGCTCTTTACCGATCCGGACGGAGACGCGCTTACGCTGGCTGTTCGGGGCCTGCCGGTAGGCATGGTTTTCAACCCCGAAACGCGCACCATCAGCGGTACGCCCTCCCTCATCGGTGTCAGCGTGGTAACGATTGAAGCGAAGGATCCCGAAGGAGCCAGCATCAGCCTCACCTTCCGCCTGATCGTTCAGGCCCCGCGGAACAATTCCGGCGGCCGGATCAGCGCCAGCAGCAGCCCTGCCGGCAGCGGTGGTGACACCAAAGTCGACACCTGGAAGGTTTCCCCGAACCCGACCAACGACGGACGGATCTCGGTCGTGCTGCCAACGGATGAGCCCGCCGCCTATGCCTTTACGCTGGTGGAAATCAGCAACCGCTTTACCCCGCTGCCCGCCCACGCCCTCCGGCTCGACGGCAACGTGGCGCACATCGACCTGAACCCGCTGAATCTGCCGCAGGGCCTGTACTTCCTGCGCGTGACCCGCGGAGCGACCGTTGTGAAAACCATCAAGTTCCTCAAGCAGTAAGTACCCACTCCTCGTGCGAAAAGCCTGGCCTCCGGTCAGGCTTTTTCGTTGGGGTGATGGTAGAGCGTCAGGCCGGAGATGGGGTTTTCGAGAATGTGCCGAAGGGCGATGCCTTTGTCGTTGGCCACCTGGCGCAGGATATCACTGTAGTAGAAGGCAACCGAGCCGACAAAATGCACCGGCAGTTGCTCATGATCCGGAAATTTCCGGACGTAAGTGTCCATGAACAGCGCGAAGGCATCGTAGACCAGCTGGTAAACCTGGGGATGGCTCCGGTTATCGAACAGGAATTTGGAAAAGGAGGCGAAGTACCGGTTCGGGAAAGGCTGTTTGTAGGCGTGGTCGAGTACGGTCAGCCGCTCGACGGCCGGATACCGCCGGCTGAACTTCTCCAATAAGTCCGGGGCCAGTTCTCCGCGCAGGTAGCGGACGACCAGCGCTTTGCCCAGGTAGCCGCCGCTGCCTTCGTCGCCCAGCCAGAAGCCCAGCGACAGGCCCGTCTGGGTAATCACGCGCCCGTCGTACAGACAGGCATTGGACCCCGTTCCGAGGATGCAGGCAATTCCCGGTTGCCGGTGACAGACCGCCCGGGCCGCGCCCAGCATATCGCTGCCCACTTCCACCGTCCGGGCATTGGGAAAGACGGCCTGGAGCGCCGTCTCGACGATCCGGCAGGCCGTGGGGCTGTTGCAGCCCGCGCCGTAGAAATAAATGTTCTGCACGGCCTCGGCCCTGAGCTGGGGAAGGAGCGTGGTGCGCAATTCCTGGGTAATTCGGTTGGTATCTTCGTAATACGGATTGAAGCCGACGGTTTTGGCCTGGCCGATCTGGCCATCGGGACCAATGGTACGCCATTCCGTTTTGGTAGAGCCGCTGTCTGCGAGAAGTAACATGGGGGTGCTAAAGGGGGTCAATGAGGTAGTTTGGGACTAAGTAGCATCGGGACGGAGGTAGGAATCGTTCGGGCTCCTCAGTCGGCTAATTTGCCGATGATCCGGAAGCGGGTAAAGACGCCTTCGCTATGGGGGGCGTCGGCCAGCTCGTCGGTCAGGTCCTGGCCCGCCCAGTGTTCGTAATGCTTGCCGTTGCGCCAAAGCCGGCTGCTGGAAACATCGTAAATAACGCCCTGGTAGGCACACCAGATCTCCTCCCGGTCGCTGCCGTTCCGCAGGGCAAGCTGGCGGCGGGTATACGTCTGTTCGGAAACCTTCTCCATTCCCTCGTGAATCTTTTCGGCAAAGTAGCAAGAATCGGCATGGTTACTGTTGATTTACTACAAAACCGCTATCTTTAAGGTCGAACATCAGGCGCACATTCAGACGAAAGCCGGTTCGAAATCGTTATTCGTGCGATTATTGTTAGTATCCATGACTATGAACAAACGTTTTCTCAGCAGCGTGGCGCTTCTGCTCGGTATGGTGGTGGTGTTGACGGGCTGCCCTAATCCCAAAAAGCCGCTGTCCGAGGTAATTGCCAAGGCCTGGACGGCCCAGAAAGTTGAACACGGCAGTACCACCGTATACACCAAAGGGGCCTCGAGCAACACGGTAGCCGGGTACTCGCAGTTTTCGCTGAACCTGACCTCCCCCACCAGCGCCGTGCTGAAGGAATTCGACGGCAACACCTTCACGGGCCAGTGGGAACTCCAGGGAGACACCAAGCTGATCCTGAAAAACCTGTCGCCCCAACCGACGGCCACCAACGGGACCATCGAGTTTACCATCAACTCGGCGAGCGATAACGAGCTCGTGCTGACCCGGACCACCGCCAGCCAGAAGACGGGTGGGACGATTAATAAGTATACGCTGACGAATCCCTAAAATAGGTAGGCTGGAAGGCTGAGGGCTGGGAAGTAGGATGGTTTAATGGTTATAAGGGTTGAATGGTCCAAACACCGGAGGGATTTCCTTTCGGCGAAGCAAACCATCTAACCATTACAGCCATTAATCGATTCTACCTTCCAGCCCTCAGCCTTCCAGCTTTTAGTGCTTATGAACACACGCACCGAACTCCAATCCCTCGGCGAGGTGGGCCTGATCCGGCGGCTGGCCGAGCCGTTTACAAACCTGACCCGCGCGGAATCCGTCCGGGGCATCGGCGACGATGCGGCGGTGCTGGAAACCGGCGGAGACGACTACTGGCTGGTTTCGACCGACATGTTGCTGGAAGGTGTCCATTTCGACCTGACCTACGCCCCGCTCAAGCACCTGGGCTACAAGGCCGTGGCGGTGAACGTCTCGGACATTGCCGCCATGAACGGCACGCCCACCCAGATCACCGTCAGCATTGCCATCAGCAACCGGTTTTCCGTCGAAGCGCTGGAAGAATTGTACCAGGGAATCCGGGCGGCCTGCGACGCCTATTCCGTCGACCTCGTTGGCGGCGATACGACCAGTTCCCGCTCGGGTCTGGTCATCTCGGTAACGGCCCTTGGGAAAGTGGCCAAAGACCGGATTACGTACCGGAACACGGCCCGGCCCAACGATGTCCTCTGCGTCACGGGCGATCTGGGCGCCGCATACCTGGGCCTGCAGCTGCTAGAACGGGAGAAACAGGCTTACCTGGCCGATCCGAACATGCAGCCCGAAATACCGGACGAGAAGGCTTATTTGCTGGAACGACAGCTGAAACCCGAAGCCCGGACCGACATGGTCCACGAGCTCGCCGACCTGGGCATCGTCCCGACGGCCATGATTGACCTCTCCGACGGGCTGGCCGACGGGCTGCTGCACATCTGCCACCAGTCCGGCACTGGCGGGGTGATCTTCGACGAAAACATTCCCATCGACGATATCACCCACCTGACCGCTACGGAGCTGAACATCAGCCCCATGACCGTCGCGCTGAACGGCGGCGAAGACTACGAACTGCTGTTCACGGTTCCGCCCCAGGAATTTGAAAAACTGAAGAACCACCCGCGCATTACGGCCATCGGCTTCCTCACCGACACCCCCGACCGCATCGTCCTGGCCACCAAAGCCGGCCAGCAGACGCCTATCCGGGCGCAGGGGTGGCAGCATTTTAGTTAAAAATTAAAAGTGAAAAGTTAAAAGTGAGCTTCGCCAGTTTACACTCCCTGGGGCGGAGCTTACTTTTAACTTTTCACTTTTAATTTTTAACTACACATATTGTACCCCCCTCTCCTTAGCATCCGAAACAAACTCCTTCACCTTCTGCTCTTCGTCTTTGCGGCAGATGAGGAGGACGTTGTCGTACTCGGCGACGATGTAGCCGTCGAGGCCGTTGACCACAACCAGGCGGTCTTTGGGGGTTTTGATGATGCAGTTGCGGGTATCGTAGAGCATGACCTTGCCATCGACGGCGTTCTCGTCGGCGTCCTTCCCGGAAACTTCGTAGAGGGATTTCCAGGTGCCGAGGTCTGACCAGCCGAAGTCGCTGAGGACGACATGGACGTTGGCGGCTTTCTCCATCACGCCATTATCGATGGAAATGCTCTTGCACTGGGTGTAGGCGGTATTGATGAAGGGCTGCTCTTTTTCGGTATAATAAACCGGCATTCCTTCCGCGAACAATTCGGCCATATCGGGCAGATGCGCCTCGAAGGCTTTCCGGATCGACTGGGCGTTCCAGACGAAAATACCCGCATTCCAGACAAATTCGCCGCTTTCGATAAACTGCTGCGCCAGCTCCAGGTGCGGTTTTTCGGTAAAGGTCTTCACCTTCTTGACCTCCCCTTCCGACTCGGTCATGTACTGGATGTAGCCGTAGCCTGTATCCGGACGGCTCGGCTGGATACCCAGGGTCACCAGAATGTCCTGCTGAGCGGTGGCTTCGAGGGCGATCTCAACCCGGTGCCGGAATTCGTCTTCCTTCAGAATGATGTGATCGGCGGGCGCGACGACAATGTTGGCCTGCGGGTCGCGGGCGGCAATCTTGTAGCAGGCATAGCCAATGCAGGGGGCCGTATTGCGGCGAACCGGCTCCAGCAGGACCTGATCGCTGCTCAGAAACGGCAATTGCTCCTGAACCAGATCCCGGTACTCTTCGCTGGTGACAATATAGATGTGTTCCTTAGGGCAGACACCTTCGAAACGCTCGGCGGTTTGTTGCAGAAGGGACTTACCTGTACCCAGCACATCGTGAAACTGCTTCGGGTTGCCGGTTCGGCTGAACGGCCAGAAACGGGTACCAACCCCGCCGGCCATAATCACCACATAGGTATGCGTCATGTATGGAGGAAGATAAGCGAATAAGAAATGGAAAGAAGCAAAACACCGGCCAGTCCGTTGGTTTGCGGTAGCTAATCTACAAGCTTTTGCCCAGAATGTTTGGTCAGCCGGCCGGATTCATGGCCGAGTAGGCCCGGATCCGCTCGGCTACGTTGGTCCTGAGATTCATCCAGAACAGATTGATATCCGCCCGGTGCCAGATTTTGGCCCGCAGGAGGGCCTTGCCCGGTACGTCCGGTTTACCGATCCACAGCAGCCCCCGATGCACCCGGGCGTCGGATACCTGCGGCACGAACGAAAACTTCAGGCCAACCCCGCCCAGGTTCTGTGCGTAGGGTGCGTAAGCCCCTTCCGTTATTGTCCAGGTCAGCGGATTGGTACAGACGGCCGTGTGCAGCCCATCCCGGTAATAGGTCGGTACGTAGCCTTCCGAGAAGGTATTCCACGACACAAAGCAGCCCGTCTGCCCAGCCGACGTACCCGGGGGAATGGTCCGGAAGGCGTCGGGCTGCACGGCCGTACCGATGAGGTAGGCCACCACCAGCTGTTTGCCAAGCGGCTGCCCGTCGAAAAATTCCCGGATGAGGCGAACCGCGTGCATGGTTCCCTGGCTGTGGGAGGCAATGACGATGGGCCGGGGGCGACCGCTCTGGTCCCGGTTGTAGGTTTTCAGGTAGTGGGCAAAGGCCGCCCGGACGTCGCTGTAGGCCAGGTCCAGCGCCTGCCTTCGGTCGCCGGTATTGGGCGTCAGGAAGCTGTAGTAATGCGCCTGCCGGTAGCGCGGGGCAAAGACGCGGCAGCTGCCGTTGAAGGCCGAGGCCTGGTTCAGGATGGTCGAGGCATCCGTGCGGCCGTTGAGGTCGGCATCCCGCACATCGCCGTTCCAGGGATAAGCGCCGGGAGCGGGTTCGTAGGTATAGATCGTCGGGTGGATGAAAAACACATCGGCCGGAGCTGCAGCCTGCCCGTCGGCCACCCCGGCGGGGGCCCGGCTCGGAATTCGGTCAGCCTCATCGGCCCGTTCGGGCAGGGCCGCCCAGCTGGCAGGCTGGCTGTAGTCCGGCGCAGGAGGAATTTTCTGCTCATCGTATGCGCCCTGGAGCACGACCGGCTTCCGGACGCAGCCAACGGATAAAAACAAGCCAATACCCAGGGTAAAACCCACTTTAGCCATTGCCCTGATAGACAACCAAATACATGAAGATTTGGCCACTTCAATCATTATTATATTTTGAAGAAATAATTGTAAATAATTTACTTTGCCCGCATATTGCGATTAGAAACGAGACTTTGTACTGCAAACCTACGAGTAACCATGACAAAAAAAATTACCGAAAGAGGGATGCTAGTCATTTTGTGCCTGATGATAAGCACGTTATCATGGGCGCAAACACGATTGGCCGGCACCGTGACGGACCAGACAACCCGCGAGGGACTGGCCGGGATCAGCATTACGGTGAAAGGTAAGTTGACGGGTACGATTACCGACACAAAGGGACAATTTTCGCTGACTACGTCTGCCCCCGCCCCGCTCACGCTGATAGTTTCCTCGGTTGGCTACAAGACGCAGGAAGTAGTCGTACAGGGAAGCCGTACGGATCTGGCCATCAGCCTGGAAGAGCAGGTGACACTGAGTGAGGAGGTGGTCGTCTCGGCATCCCGCGTGGAAGAAAGCGTCATGAAGTCGCCGGTGACAGTCGAGAAGCTGGACATCCGGGCGATTCAGAACACGCCGGCCCCCGACTTCTATTCAGCCCTGGCTAATTTTAAGGGCGTCGACATGGCCTCCCAGGGCCTGCTGTTCCGCTCGCTGAACATGCGCGGCTTCGGTGCGACGGGTAACCCGCGGACCGTGCAGCTCATCGACGGGATGGACAACTCCGCTCCGGGCCTGAACTTCCCCATTGACAACATCGTCGGGATCCCGGAACTGGATCTGGAGAGCGTTGAAATCCTGCCGGGTGCCGCTTCGGCCCTTTACGGCCCGAACGCCATTCAGGGTTTGATTCTGATGAACAGCAAGAGCCCCTTCCTGTACCAGGGCCTGAGCGCCAACGTGAAGACGGGGATTATGAGTGCCAGCAACCGGACTACGCAAAACACCGGTTTCTACGATGCCTCGATTCGGTACGCCAAAGCCTTCAACAACAAACTTGCCTTTAAAGCCAACGCCTCCTTTATCCAGGCGCAGGACTGGCAGGCAACTGACTACAGCAACCTGAACCAGGATCCCCTCAGCTCCTCCGCTGGGGTCAACGACCCTGACCGTGGCCCCGGCACGCCGGTGAACTACGACGGGATGAATGTCTACGGCGACGAAAACCAGCAGAACCTGCGGGCCGTTGGCCAGGCCCTGGTGACGGCCAACCGGCTGCCGGCTGCCGCCCTGGAGCTGCTGCCGAACGTGAACATCAGCCGCACGGGCTGGCGCGAAGCCGACCTGGTTGATTACAACACCAAGAGCCTGAAGCTGAACGGTGCCCTGCACTACCGCCTGACCGAAAAGCTCGAAGCGGTGGGTCAGATCAACTATGGCTACGGCACGACGGTCTACACGGCCAACGGCCGCTACTCGCTGCGGAACTTTAACCTGACGCAGGCTAAACTGGAATTGCGGGGCGATAACTTCACGCTGCGCGCCTACACCACCCAGGAACGTTCCGGCGACTCCTATACCGCGGGTCTGGCGGCGGTCTTCATGAACGAGTCCTGGAAGCCCAGCCAGACCTGGTTCGGGGAATACACCGGTGCCTTCGTCCAGGCCCGTCAGGCCGGTCAGAATGACAATGCCGCGCACCTGGCCGCCCGGGCTTTTGCCGACCGGGGCCGTCCGCTGCCGGGTACCGCCGCCTACAATGACCTCTACGAGCGCGTCCGCTCGACGCCCATCATCCGGGGTGGCGGTGCGTTCCTCGATAAGTCGAACCTCTACCACGCGGAAGGGGTCTACAACTTCAAGAACGAGATCAAGTTTGCCGACGTGATCGTGGGTGCTAACCTGCGCCAGTACCAGCTGGGTTCAGAAGGAACGCTGTTTGCCGACCAGGCCGAAGGCCGCAACGGCCGCATCGCCATCAACGAATACGGTGCGTTCGCTCAGGTCAGCAAGACCCTGCTCAACGACCACCTGAAGCTGAGCGGTTCAACCCGTTACGACAAGAACCAGAACTTCAAAGGCCAGTTCACGCCGCGTATTTCGGCAGTAGCGACGTTCGGGGAGCACAACTTCCGCCTCTCCTACCAGACCGGCTTCCGGATTCCGACTACCCAGAACCAGTACATCGACCTGCAGACGCCCCTGGCACGCCTGATCGGTGGTCTGCCGGAGTTCTGGACCCGCTACAACCTGGCCAACTCCTACTCCCGCACGGACGTTACGGCCGTCGGGGCCGCCATTACCACCGCCGCCAACAATCCCCAGTTCCAGCAGCAGGTTATCCAGCAGCTGACGGCTCAGGTAACGCCCCAGGTGGTTGCCGCTGTAACGGCTGCCGTGACGGCTCAGGTACAGGCTGCCGTACAGGCTGGCCAGATTCCGGCCTCGCAGGCCGCTGCGGTCATCCAGCAGCAGGTAGCCGCCGCCGTTCCGGGTGAAGTTCAGAAAGTGGTAACCGCCAACGCGCCGAACGCCATCCAGGCCGCCGCCGTGAACGCCAACATCGGCAACCTGAAGCCCTACCAGCGGAAGGAGTTCCGGCCGGAGCGCGTACAGAGCTACGAAATCGGTTACCGCGGTATCTTCGCCAAGAAGCTGTATGTGGACGCTTACTACTACTACAGCGTGTACCGCGACTTCATCGGAGCGGTTGTCCTGCTGCAGCCGACGGCTTCCATCGCCCCGGGTATCCTGCCGGAAGCCTCCGGTGTGCTCAGCGGCAGCACGCGCCGGGTGTTCTCCATGCCGGTCAACAGCAGCGAGCGCATCACCGCTTCGGGCTGGGCCATCGGGCTGAACTACTCCCTGAGCAAGGGCTACACGATCTCGGGTAACATCGCCAACAACCAGTTGAACAACTTCACGCCGACGGCGGAGCTGCAGTCAGCCGGCTTCAACACGACGAAGTACCGCATGAACGTTTCGTTCGGCAAGCGCCCGACGGCTACCTCGAAGTTCGGTTACGCCGCCACGCTGCGTTACCAGGACAGCTTCGTCTGGGAAGGTTTCGGTCAGCCGACGGAAGTCGGTGTTCCGCTCTTCGGCAATACCATCGTTCCGGCCATCACCAACTTCGACGCCCAGGTTAACTACAAACTGTCGAGCCTGAAGTCGATCGTGAAGCTGGGGGCGACCAACCTCTTCGGCAAGCCTTACATCCAGGCCTACGGCAGCCCGGCCATCGGGTCTACGTACTACGTCAGCCTGACGTTTGATGAACTGCTGAACTAAGCAGGGCTAACCGTCTGAAAAGCGGAAAGGCTGTCTATCGTGATTCCTGCCAGGATTGGTAAGAAACACGATAGACAGCCTTTCCGCTTTTTCACCCCCTCACCCCTCCACTCCTTCACCCCTTATAACTTCCCCCCAAAAGCCAGGTCCCCCGCGTCGCCCAGGCCAGGCACGATGTAATAGTGATCGTTGAGGCGCTCGTCGATGGCGCCGAGCCAGAGGTGGCACTGGGGCATCTGCTCCTGAACGTAGCGAACCCCTTCCGGGCTGGCCAGAACGGCGGCGATGTGCGTCTGGGCCGGAATGCCGTAGCGGAGCAGGGCGTGGTAGACTTTCTCCAGCGAACGGCCCGTGGCCAGCATGGGATCCATCAGGATGACCGTCCTGCCGCTCAGGTCCGGCGTGGCGATGTAGTCCATGGCCACTTCAAAACCCGTATCGTTGAGATGGTAACCCCGGTAGGCCCCCACAAAGGCATTCTCGGCCTTATCGAAGTAATTGAGAAATCCCTGGTGAAACGGCAGGCTGGCCCGCAGGATCGTGGCCAGCACGGGCGGCTGCATGGGCAGCTGCGTCACCGAGACGCCCAGCGGCGTCTGGACCCGGGTAACCTGGTACGGCAGGGCTTTGGAAATCTCGTAGGCCATCAGTTCCCCCAGACGTTCGAGGTTGCGGCGAAAACGCATCCGGTCCTGCTGGATGGAGACATCCCGAAGTTCAGCAATGAATTGATTAGCAAGGGAAGGGTGCTGGGAAAAGACAAACATGCGGCCGGGAGGAATCGGGCTATCGTAGTCAACCCTACGGATGGAGAAGGATTTTTTCAGCGTAATTTAATGGGAATGTGCGCCATAATCCAAACGTAATCTCTAATTTTCGGTTCTTATACGAACGAATGGCGTCCGGGGCTGCGCGAGCGTATAAGGGAATTTATGAGGAGACTTTACTATTTTATCCGCATCGTAGCTTGTCTGGTCCCGGCCCTATCCCGAGCCCAAAGTCCTACCGTACCGTTAAACGCAGATTATTACCACCTGATCGACCGGTTTGAAATCAAACGCGGCCGCTGGGCCGAGGGCTTTCACAGCTCCGTCAAGCCCTACAACCGCCACCAGATCGTTCAGTTAACCGACAGCCTGATTACCGACCCGCTCGTTCGCCTGTCGCGGGTCGACGTCTTCACGCTCAATTACCTGCGCAACGACAGTTGGGAATGGGTTCCGCCATGGACCGGAGACACCCTTTCGCCAGCCGCCATCCGCCTGGCCGGTCCCGATTATACGCCCACGGGCGACAGCCGGCGACGGCTCCTGAAGGTTTTCTACCACAAAGTCAGCGATTTCTACAGCACGCAAACGCCGGATTTTGACCTGCACATCAACCCGGCCGTCGACTTCGGCCTGGGCACCGAAATTTACCGCCGGCCGCAGGATGAACCGCCAACCTCGGTCCGGCAGGCTCCCTACATCAACACCCGGGGTGTCGAAATCCGCGGCTCGATCAAGAAGCGCCTGGGGTTCTACTCCTTTCTTTCCGACAACCAGGCCCTGTTTCCGGAGTACGTGCAGTATTACGGCGATCCGTACCTGATCAATCCTGAGCTGAATCTGGCGCCCGGCGAGGGGTTGACCAAACGGACGAAGGTCAACCAGGCAGACTTTATCTCGGCCCGGGGGTATATTACCTTCAACGCGCTCAAAATCATCAACCTACAGTTTGGCCACGACCGCCATTTCTTCGGCAACGGGTTCCGGTCGCTGTTTCTCTCCGACAACTCTGCCCCCTTCCTGTTCATGAAGATCACGACGACGCTCGGGCGGTTTCAGTACACCAACCTCTTCGCCGAACTTCAGAATACCCAGCGGCCGGTCGGGGCCAATCAGCTTTTTCCGCGCAAGTACACGACCATGCACCACCTGAGCGTGAACCTCGGGCCGCACGTCAACCTGGGTGTTTTTGAAACGCAGGTGTTCAGCCGGGAGCAGATCGACCTCAATTACCTGAATCCGATCATTTTTTACCGCTACGTCGAGTCCTACCGGGGTAGCGCCGACAACGCCATGCTTGGCCTCGACCTGAAGGTGAATTTCCTGCGGCATTTCCTGGGTTACAGCCAGTTCCTGATCGACGAATTTCTGATCCGGAACGTGCGGGCCCGCCAGGGTTCCTGGACGAACAAGTTCGCCTTCCAGGCCGGTCTGAAGTACATCGACGCCTTCGGCATTCCCAACCTCGACCTGCAGGCGGAAATGAACCTGGCCCGGCCCTACACGTATTCGCACCGTTCGGGCCAGACCAATTACGTCCATTACAACCAGCCGCTGGCCCATCCGCTGGGTGCCAATTTCATCGAGGGCCTGGGCATCATTCGGTACCAGCCCCTGAAGCAGTGGATGCTGACGGGCACCTTCGGCCTGATGCGCTACGGGGCGGACCCGCCGAGCCGGAACTACGGCGGCGACCTGCTGAAAGATTACGAAACCCGCTTCCGGGACAAAGGCAACCTTATTGCCCAGGGCCGCGAAACCATCGTTTCCTACGGCGACCTGCGTCTTTCGTTCATGCTTCGCCACAACCTGTTCGTCGACCTGCGGCAACTGCTACGGATGAGCGACAGCCAGGCTATCCGCCTCATTTACAACACCTCACTGACCTCCGTCGCCCTCCGGTGGAATATGCCGTACCGGAATTTTGTGCTGTAAGGATAACGTAACCAAGGGACAAACTAGCAGGGTAGCCCACCACTGCCTACCTTTGCCCTTTGGTTACGTTGACACTTTACCACGCTGCGACTACTGAATACTCCATGCATGACATCATTCTCCGCGAACTGACCGAAGCCCGGTCGGTCTTGGATACCTTTCTGAACGACGAAAAAAATCTGGCCGATATCGAAGCGGCTGCCCGGCTGATGGCCGAAGCCCTGCAGAACGGCCGAAAAATTATCGCGTGCGGCAATGGCGGGTCCCACTGCGACGCCATGCACTTTGCCGAGGAACTGTCGGGGCGGTACCGCGACAACCGCCGGTCGCTGGCCGCCATCGCCATCTCCGACACCAGCCACATCACCTGCGTCGGCAACGACTACGGATTCGACTATATCTTCTCCCGCTTCATCGAAGGGCTGGGCAACGAAGGCGACGTGCTGCTCGGCATCAGCACCAGCGGTAATTCCGCCAACGTAATCCGGGCCGTGGAAGCAGCCCGCGACAAGGGCATGAAAGTGGTACTGCTCACCGGCAAGGACGGCGGTAAGCTCGCCGGCACGGCCGACGTGGAAGTGCGCGTTCCACACTTTGGGTACGCCGACCGGGTGCAGGAAGTGCATATCAAGGTGATACACCTGTTTATTCTGCTGATCGAAAAGCTGGTGGCGGCTTAGGTTGTTCTCGCGGATTGACGCGGATTTGCCCGCGGATTATAAATAAATATCTGCGACAAAATCTACGTCAATCCGCGAGAACCCAATAGGCCTTATTTATAGTTATTGCCATCTTCCATTTAAACTTTTCCGGCTTATGTTTGTCTTACCAACACAGCCTCATGCGTTGAATTATGAAAAAAGCCGGAATCATCCTTGCGTCGGTGCTGGGCGTGCTGTTGCTGGCGGCCTGGGTAATCCCGACCTTCTATAAAGATAAAATTCTCGCCCGCGTCCAGCGGGAGCTTAATAACCGGGTGAACGCCGACGTGCGCTTTTCGCCCGAGCAGGTAAATATTTCCCTCCTGCGCCATTTTCCGAACCTGAGCATCCAGACCGGGAACCTGAGCATCGCGGGCCGGGCACCGTTCGTGGGCGATACGCTGCTCAGCACGGCCGACCTGGACGTGTCGCTGAACCTGATGAGCGTTCTGCGCGGCGAGCAGCTGGAAGTGAAAGGCGTGCACCTGGACCGCCCGCGTATATTGGTCAAACGGTTGCGCAATGGCCAGGCCAACTACGATATCTACCAACCGGTCGACTCGACGGAACCCGAAGCGGATACGGCCAAAGCCGCCGTCACGGTGAACGTCGAGGAGTGGAGCCTCGACAAGGCCTTTATTCGCTACGAAGACCTGAGCCTGCCGCTGAAAGTCCGGCTCGAAAACGTGACCCATTCGGGCAGCGGCAGCCTGTCGGCGGAGATTTCCGACCTGGCCCTCCGGACGAAAGCCGAGCGCCTGACGGTGACCTATGGCGGGACGCAGTACCTCAGCCACAAAAAGCTGGACGCCGACATGCGGCTGCACCTCGACCTGCCTAAAAAGACGTATACGTTTACCGATAACCATATCACGCTGAACGACCTGCCGCTGCAGCTCAACGGTACCGTTGCCCTGCCCGACAGCAGCATCCGGCTGGACCTGACCTACAAAGCCGACGATAACAGTTTCAAGAACCTGCTGTCGCTGGTACCGGGTATGTATTCCGAGCGGTTCAAGGACATTAGCGCCGCCGGTACCGTTCGCTTCGACGGCCACGTCAAAGGCCTTTACAACGCCCGGCAGTTTCCGGCTTTTGCGCTGAACGTGCTGGTGAAAGACGGTCGGTTCAAGTACCCGGATCTGCCATCGGCGGTGGAAAACATTGCCCTGGACCTGAGCGTCAGCAACGCTACGGACCGGCTGGAAACGACCGTTATCAACCTGAAGAACCTGCGGGCCAACCTGGGCAGTAACCCCATCCGCGGCCGGGCGCTGGTGCAGGGGCTGACGCGCTCGAGCGTCGACGCCGACCTGAGCGGCAAGCTTAATCTGGAGGAAATGACGCGCCTCTTCCCCATCGACAGCCTGACGCTGCGGGGCCTGTACGACGTTAATCTGAAGGCGAAAGGGCTTTACGATAAGGCGGCCGGTCGGTTCCCGGTTGTCAACGCGGCCATGGAGCTGCAGAACGGCTACGTCCGCTCTCTGAAGTTTCCCGAACCGTTGGAAAACGTCCATGCCGTTGCGACCGTAACGAACCGCACGGGCCAGATCGCTGACACGCGCATTGATATCGGTGACCTGCGGCTGCGGCTGGCGGGAGAACCGTTTGAAGTTCGGGGCTGGGTGCAGAACCTCAACGACTATACCTACGACCTGGCCGCCAAAGGCAAGCTGGACCTGACCAAGATCACCAAAATCTTCCCCATCGAAGATACGAAGCTGGCGGGGCTGATCGATGCCGATATCCGGACGGCCGGGAAACTGTCCGATGCCCGGGCCAAGCGCTACGACCGCCTGCCGACCAGCGGTTCCATGCAGGTGACGAACCTGGTCTACAGCGGTGAAGCCCTGCCCCAGGGGCTGATGCTCCGGACGGCGCGCTTCAACCTGGCCCCGGGTCAGCTGAACGTGCCGCAGATGGAAGGTAAACTGGGCAGCAGCGACTTTTCGGCTACCGGAACGCTGAGCAACTACATTCCCTTCCTGCTGGAAGACAAGCAGCCGCTGCGGGGCGAACTGACCGTTTCGGCCGACCGCTTCAACGTCAACGAATGGATGAGCGACGCCCCGGCGGGCCAGCCGCAGACCAGCCGTTCGGTGGTGGAAGTACCGGACAATATCGACTTTACGCTGAAGGCGAACGTGGCAAAGGCCCAGTACGACCAGATGCAACTGAGCAACCTGAACGGTACGGTGCGCGTGGCCGATAAGGCCGTGCGGATGCAGAATGTAACGTTCAACGCCCTCGGTGGCCGCTTTGTGACCAACGGCACCTATAACATCCAGGACATCGCGCGCCCGGGCTTTGCCTTCGACCTCGACATTGCCAATGCCCAGGTCCAGGACGCCTTCCGGCACCTGACGATCGTCAAGGCGATCATGCCGCTGGCCGAATACCTGATTGGCGACTTCAACAGTAAGTTCAGCCTCAACGGCATCCTGGGTCAGGACATGATGCCGCAGCTCAATACGCTGAAGGGTACGGGTCTGGTGAAGATCGTCCAGGCGACGCTGCAGAACAATCCGCTGCTGGAGAAGGTCCTGGAGCGGACAAAGCTGTACGAACTCCGCGAGTCGAAGTTCAAGGATGTGCTCATGCAGATGAGCATTACGGACGGGCGCCTGGGCATCCGGCCCTTCGACATTCAGCATAAGGATTACCTGGTCAACGTATCGGGGAATACGCTGCTCGACGGCGGGCTGGATTTCGTCCTGAAGCTGGACGTTCCCTCGGGTAAGGCCGGGAAGGCGTTTGCGGGGGCTTTCGCCAGCCTGACGGGCCAGCCCCTGGCAACCACCGTCGATCGGGCCAAGATCGACCTGGCCCTGACGGGACGGTTTAAGCAGCCGCAGATCCGCCTGATCGGCAGCCAGACGGCCAACGAACTGAAGAACGTGCTGGTCAAAGAGGCCACCAGGCCGCTGGAGCGCGTACGGGATCAGGTCCTGGACAAGGTGCTGCCTTCGGCCGACAGCGCCGCCAAGGCCAACCCCGCCCAGCGACGCCGTCTCCTGGAACAGCAGGCGAAGGAGCAGGTACGCCAGGAAGGCCAGCGGTTGTTGAACCGCCTCCGGCGACCGGCACCGGCACCCACGCCACCTCCGGCTCAGCCGGACAGTACGCGCTGACCGAAGCCGGGACCCTTAACTTTTCCGCCCGACGACCATCGCCCGGCCGGGCAGGGTCCGGTACCAGACCACCTTATGGGCCTTTAACCCCGCTTCGCGGAACCAGGCCTGGATTTCGGCCACGGTCCAGTTGCCGGCGGTGCTGGTCAGGCCGTAGAACAGGTCGGTCGAGGAGCCCACGAGCTCGGGCTTGCTGCCGGGCTCAGGCCGGATAAACTCGTTGATGATGAATACCCCGCCGGGCTTCAGCGCCCGGGCCACTTTTTGGGCTACCTGCCGGTTTTGCTCGTCGGTGAAATGATGCGCCAGGCTGGACATGAGCACGATATCGTAACCGGACGTCCCGAAATCATCCGCCAGGGCATTGCCGGCGCGGTGGCGCACCCGTTCGCCCATGCCGGCCTGGGCCAGAAAAGGAGCGGCCTTCTCCACGGCCGAGGGCAGGTCCAGCACCACCGACTGCAGGGCGGGCAGACGTCGGCAGAGCGCGACCGAATGCTGCCCGTGCGCTCCGCCAATGTCCAGCATGTGGGTGGCCGTTTTCGGTACGGGTACGCGGCGGCCGAATTCTTTGGCTTCGGTATTGGTCGCCGCCATCATCGCGTGCTGATAGTAGCCCCACTGCTCGGGCGTCAGGTGATCGTGGTAGTGAATCCCCTGGCCCGTCTTCAGGTAATCGCCCAGCTTATCGAGCCAGGGCCAGACGACCCGGTTGTTAAACAGCATCATCCCGTACACCGAAGCCGGATCGGTGGCCGTGACCCATTTCTGAGCCTCGTCGCTGAGGCGATATCGTTCGTCGCGGTAGTTAAAATAGCCCAGGGCGGTCAGCAGGCCCAGTAATTCCCGCGTGGCTTTCGGGTGGAGCTGGCATTTCCGGGCTACTTCCTCGGCCGTTCTGGCTTCGTCCTTCACCGCCTCAAACACCCCCTTATCAGCCGCCTCCAGTACCGCTTTGGCAATCACGGGAAAGATCTGCACGTGCAGCAGGGGCCAGGGCACCAGGTTGATTTTCAGCGCCAGCCATTCCAGCGGATTTTCGGGGGCTATTTTTAGTTGCATAAAGGAGCGGTTTATTGTTTAGAGTTTATGGTTTATAGTTGGCTCCGCCGAAAAGTTGGCTAGTGGGCGGAGCCAACTATAAACCATAAACTCTAAACAATAAACCATAAACCATACTTTTGCCAAAAACTCCCCCAAATGAGCGCCCTCGATATTGTTAAACGCTATTATGACGCCTTCAACCGCCAGGACTGGGACGGGATGCTGGCGCTGGTCCACCCCGATGTCCGCCACGAACCGAACCAGGGCGAGCCGCGCCTTGGCCGGGAAAAGTTTGCCGAATTCATGCGGCATATGGACGAAAGCTACGCCGAAACGCTGACCGATATCGTCCTGTTTTCGGAGCCGAACAACAAACGCGTCGCCGCCGAATTCGTGGTCAACGGCACCTATAAGCAGGCCGAAGAAGGCCTGCCCGCCGCCCACGGCCAAACTTACGTGCTTCCCGCCGCCGCCTTCCTGGAAGTAACCGACGGGCTGATCAGCCGGGTGACGACGTATTATAATTTGCCGCTTTGGATTCGGTTGGTGTCTTGAAAACGTTTAGGGTTTATGGTTTAGGGTTTATAGTTGGCTCCGCCGAAAAGCTGGCTACTGGGCGAAGCCAACCCTAAACCATAAACCCTAAACGATAAACCACTCCTCCATGCCAGATTTCCGCTTCCAAACCAAGCTTGGCTCCGCCATTGCCGACGTCTTCAATGAGCTGGCGGGGCTGCGGATTGCGGTGTTCCGGGAGTTTCCGTATCTGTACGAGGGATCGGTGGACTACGAGAAGACGTACCTGGAAACTTACGTCCGGTCGGAGCGGTCGCTGCTGTTTGCGGTTTACGACGGCGACCGGATGGTGGGGGCGACGACCTGTCTGCCGCTGCGGGACGAAATGCCGGAGCTGCAGGAACCGTTTCGGCAGGCCGGTTATGCGCTCGATACGATTTTTTACTTCGGGGAAAGCCTGCTGCTGCTCGAGTACCGCGGCCAGGGGCTGGGCCACCGCTTTTTCGACGAGCGGGAAGCCCACGCGCGCAGTTTCCGCTCCTACCGCCTGACCACCTTCTGCGCCGTAGAACGCCCCGTCGATCACCCGGCCCGGCCAGCCGACTACCGGCCCAACAACGCTTTCTGGCAGAAACGCGGCTACCAAAAAGACCCTTCCCTGGCAACGACCCTAGACTGGCCCGACCTCGGCGAGGCCGAATCGACCCCTAAACGAATGCTTTTCTGGACGAAGGGGTTATAAAAGTCATCAGTCTGTCAGTCGTCAGTCATCAGTCGTCAGCGGTCCGCCGTAGCGGTCGGCTTCGCCTGTAAGCCAGCTAGAGGGCGAAGCCGACCGCTGTTGACTGACAGACTGATGACTGACGACTAATTACTCAACCATGACCCTAACCATCGCCGCCGCGCAATATCCCATCTCCGAACACGCCAGCTTCGCCGGCTGGCGGGCGCATATCCGCGACTGGGTGGCCGACGCGGCCCGGCAGGAAGCCCAGCTGGTGCTGTTTCCGGAATATGGCTCCATGGAACTGGTGAGCCTGTTTTCCCCGGAAATCCGGGCCGATCTGCGGCGGCAGGTGCAGGAACTGGATGCGCTGCGGGGCGACTTCTGTACGGTCTTTGCCGAGCTGGCAGCCGAATTTAACCTGGTCATTGTGGCCCCTACCCTGCCGGTGCTGGAGGAGGGAAATGTGCACAACCGGGCCTACGTCTTCTCGCCCAACGGGCTGGTGGGCTTCCAGGACAAATTTTTCATGACCCGCTTCGAAAACGAGGAATGGGGCATCCATAGCGGTGACAAGACGCTCACACTTTTTGAAGCGCCCTGGGGCAGCTTCGGCATCCAGATCTGCTACGACGTCGAGTTCGGGCTGGGCTCCCAGTGGCTGAGCGCGGCCGGCGCCTCGCTGATCCTGGCCCCGAGCTGCACCGAAACCATCCGCGGGGCGACGCGCGTCCATGTCGGGGCCCGCGCCCGGGCGCTGGAGCACCAGGCTTATACGGTCGTTTCCCAGACGGTCGGGAGTGCCCCCTGGTCGCCGGCGGTCGACATTAATTACGGCTACGCGGCCGTTTACTGTACCCCGGACTGGAACATGCCGGAAGAAGGCATCGTCGGGCAGGAAACCCCGCAGAAAGTGGGCTGGCTCATTCAAACGCTGGACTTTCGCCAGATCGAAGCCGTGCGCCGGGAGGGGCAGGTCTTCAACTTCCGCGATCACCAGCGGCTCGTAGCCAGCTTTGTCGACCAGTCCGTGAAGATTATCCGCCGGCGGATCTGAGACTGTTTAGCCGGCCCAGTTTTCCCGATCCAGGCTGCGGTACTGAATCGCTTCGGCCAGGTGTTCGATGCGGATATCGTCCGTACCGGCCAGATCGGCGATCGTCCGGGCCACCTTCAGGATGCGGTCGTAGGCCCGGGCCGAGAGCCAAAGCCGCTGCATGGCCGTTTTGAGCAGCAGCCGGCCCGCTTCCGTAATGGCGCAGACTTCCTTCACCCGTTCGGCGGGCATCATGGCGTTCGAGTAGATGCCGGGCTGGTCGGCAACGCGCTGCGTCTGGATCTCCCGGGCCCGGATGACCCGTTCCCGGATCGCCTCGCTGCTTTCCGCCGGGCGGGTGGCCGTCATCTGGTCGAAGGAGACGGGCGTAACTTCCACGTGCAGATCGATGCGGTCGAGCAGCGGGCCGCTGACCTTATTGAGGTACCGCTGGACGACACCCGGGCCGCAGACGCACTCCTTTTCCGGATGGTTGTAATAGCCGCAGGGACAGGGGTTCATGCTGGCAATGAGCATGAAATTGGCCGGAAACTCCACCGCCCAGCGCGCCCGCGAAATGCTCACTTTTCGCTCCTCCAGCGGCTGGCGCATGACCTCCAGCACCGTCCGTTTGAATTCCGGCAGTTCGTCCAGGAACAACACGCCATTATGGGCCAGAGAAATTTCGCCCGGCTGCGGAAACGAGCCGCCCCCAACCAGGGCCGCGTCGCTGATGGTATGGTGCGGGCTGCGGAAGGGCCGGGTGGCGATGAGCGTGGCGCGGCTGCCCAGCTTTCCCGCCACGGAATGAATCTTGGTCGTTTCCAGGGCTTCCTGCATCGTCAGCGGCGGCAGAATGCTCGGGAGCCGTTTGGCGAGCATGGTCTTGCCCGCGCCCGGCGGCCCGATCATGATCACGTTATGCCCGCCCGCCGCGGCAATTTCCATGGCCCGTTTGATGTTTTCCTGCCCCTGCACGTGGGCGAAGTCGGCCTCGTACTGGCGCTGGTTGTACAGGAACAGGTCGCGGGTGTCGACCTTCAGCGGTTCAATGGGTTTGGAGCCGTCGAAAAAGCCGATGGCGTCCATCAGGCTCTCCACACCGATCACCTCCAGGTTATTGACGATGGCCGCTTCGTGGGCGTTCTCGACCGGCAGGACAAAGCCTTTGTAGCCCCGTTTCCGCGCCTCGATCGCAATGGGCAGCACGCCCTTGATGGGCCGCAGCAGGCCGTCGAGGGAAAGCTCACCCATGATGAGATAGTCTTCCAGGCTTCGGGTGAAATTCAGCTGTTCCGAGGCCTGGAGGATGCAGAGGGCGATGGGCAGATCGTAGGCCGAGCCTTCCTTGCGGAGGTCGGCGGGAGCCATATTGACCACCACTTTCCGCCGGGGCATAGCGTAGCCGAAATATTTCAGCGAGGCCTCCACGCGCTCTTCGCTTTCCTTAACGGCGCTGTCGGGCAGGCCGACCAGGTGAAAGCCCAGGCCCTGGCCAACGGCCACTTCGATGGTGATGACGGAGGCGTTGACGCCGTAGACGGCGCTGCCGTAGGTCTTTGCCAGCATGCAAACAGTTTTTTCCCTTTGGACGCACGAAGGTACAAAAGGGTTCGCTGGGAAAGCGGACTATTTGGGTTGGGTAAAGTGTGTATACAGGGTTTTCGCCACCCGGGCGATGACCCGTTCGCGGGTGGCATCGTCGGCCCGGGCGTCGGATACGAAGACCGCCACAGCCAGGTGCCGCCCGTCGGGCAGGGTGATCAGGCCGACATCGTTGGTGGCAGCCGTGACGCCATTCCGTGTACCGGAAGTGCCGGTTTTGTGGGTGACGACCGTTCCGGCGGGCAGTTCGCCCTTCAGCCGCCGCGGGCCGGTGGGCGTTTCGGTCATCAGCTGGATCAGCAGCTTCCGGCTGGCGGGGGAAAGCCCCTTGCCCCGCTGCAGCTGTTCGAGCAGCCGGACCGCCTGTTCGGGAGTAGCCCAGTTGCGGTACTGCACGGCATGGTCCCCGCCCAGTGCTTTTTCTGTATCCCGCACCTGCAGGCCCGTGACGCCGAGGCTCTTCAGATACTGCATGACTTCCGCCGGGCCACCGACCAGCCGCAGCAGCACGTCGCTGGCCGAACCGTCGCTTTCCGAGACGGCGTAGCGCAGCAGTTCGGCCACCGTCAGCTTGGCCCCTTTGGGGTACTGATCGCGGATGGGGCTACGCTGCTGGGGCGAGATGTACTCGTCGGGACTCACCCGCACGCGCTGATTCAAGGCCAGTTTTCCCTGATCGACCCGGTTCAGGATCGCCATGCCGATGGGAAATTTGTAAACGCTCTGCATGGGAAACTGCTCCTGACCGCGCAGGGTAATGAGTTCACCGCCTTCGACGATCCGGGCCGCTACCCCGACCCGGCCCCGGGCTTCGGCGGCGATGACTTCGAGTTGCGGTTGGAGGGGGGATTGGGCGAAGGTGGTGGCGGTCAGCAGGAGCAAGGAGGTAACTAGACGACGGCGCATGGGGATTCCTAAGTTCGGCCTGCAATATATTCTTCTTTCTGCACACCATACTCCGCCCTGCACAAGCATCCTACCGTTGATCGGCAAGGACACAAAAGTGAACTTTACGGTTATATTCGTACAAAGCTTCACCCATATGGCGCTGCCACCCGGCTCTGGCCCTGGTGCTGGTGCATATGCCGCTTATGTCCTGGCCGTAGGCGTTCCTTCCTCGGTCTTACCAAGCGGCATCAATTATCTGCTGCACCCGGGGCACGAACGTTACGAAGGGATTCGCATCCTGGACGAAAAACCGCTGGTCATTGACCCAAGGCTGGTCGGGTAGTTTTTTCGCTCCGACTACGCCACTGCAGTGGCTTCCGTACATGAGCCCCGCAAAGATCCCGGTAAGCGGTCAGTATTCCCCGTCCCAACGGCGCTTTTACCCAAAAGCCTAAATCCGCCGCATGAAGCCGTCTTTTGTCCTGTTGGGGCTATTGCTCACCCTCTGCCTCTCAGCCCGCGCCCAGCCGTCCAACCCCTGGCAGGGCAGGAAATGCGCCGTCGTTCTGACCTACGACGATGCGCTGAAGGAACATCTGACGAACGCGATTCCGGCCCTGGACTCGCTGGGGCTGAAAGGGACATTTTACATTACCGACATTTTTGGTAACCTTCAGGCGCAGATTCCCCAGTGGCGGGCAGCGGCGGGCCGGGGGCACGAACTGGGCAACCATACCTTCAGCCATCCCTGCGAGGGCGGGCGACCGGGCCGGGAGTTCGTCAAACCCGATAACGACCTGACTAAATACAGCCTGCGCCGCATGACCGACGACATTCGGGCCATGAACACGCTGCTGACGGCCATCGACGGCAAGACGAAACGGACCTTTGCCTACCCCTGCGGGGACCGTCAGATTGGGCAGGTGGCTTATCTGGATGGACTCAAAAGCCAGTTTGTCGGGGCGCGGGGCGTTCATGCGGGCCTCCCCTCCCCCGGCGAAGTGGACTTATTCAATATACACAGCTATATGGTCAGCGGGCAGTCGGGGGACCAGCTCATCGCGCAGGTGAAACAGGCCGAGGCCAGACAGGGACTGCTGGTCTTTCTCTTCCACGGCGGTGGCGGTGGACACGGGCTGAACGTATCCCTTCCGGCGCACCGGCAGTTGGTACAGTACCTGAAACAACACGAAAAAGACATCTGGATCGCCCCGATGGTCAAGGTAGCGGAATTCGTGAAACAATCAACTCCGAGATGATCGCGCAAAATAAGCGAAAACAGGCCCTTATCCTCACAGTGGTCGGTGCTTTCACCCTGTTGTGTGCGTACAAGCTCTACGAAGACGGCCAGCAGCAGGTGGCCATTCAGCGGCATGGCTCGCTGGTTCGGCTGCCGATCGTGGGGCGGTTCAACGGGCTGGGGACGATTCGTTCCCCGAACAAGATTTACGTGCGGCACCAGGGGAAGGATTATACCTTACGCTGCACGAACGCGTACTTTCGGCGAGCGGCAACCCTCGACAGCCTGGACGTTCGACTCGACACCCGGGAAGATCGGGCGGTGCTGCCGGATCAAAAAGTCACCCCGCCCGCGGGCCTGCTGGCCCTGTTAACGATCCCGGGCCTGGCCCTTACGGGCTACGGACTGACCCTGTTCCGGCGCCCGGGCCGCGCGACCTAACCCGAACCGACATCCGCCTAACCCAAAAGCCCGTACCGACCTTCCCGCCTGACTGACTCGTTTCCATGCGCTACACCTGCCTGCTTCTGTTCTGCCTGCTTGCCCGGATATCCTGGGCGCAGGGGCCATACCTCATCAGCGGGATCGTCGGCGATTCAGCGACCCAACAGCCCCTGAGCGGCGCTTCGGTTGTCGTGGATTATGAACGCACGACTACGGGTACCCGCACCGACGAGCAGGGCCGGTTCAGCCTTAACCTGAGCCCCGGCTGGCATACCGTGGTGGTGCGGCACGTGGGCTACGTGGCCTACCGCACCCGGATTCTGCTCCGGGAGCCTACCCGCCTGAACGTCCGGCTGGCCAGCCTCGTCAGCCAGCTGGAAGAAGTCGTCATTACCAGCAAAGGATACGACCGCACCATCCGCCAGCCCCTGCTGGGCGTGAGCCAGATCAACATCAGCACCATTAAACGCATGCCCGCGGCCCTGGGGGAGGTCGATATTCTCCGGAGCCTCCAGCTGCTGCCCGGCGTGAGCAGCGTGGGCGAAGCGGCCAATGGCGTCAACATCCGGGGCGGCACGACCGATCAGAACCTGATTCTGCTCGACGATACGCCCATCTTCAACCCCACCCATATGTTCGGGCTGTTTTCGGTCTTTCCGCCGGATGCCGGCAGCGGCCTGGACCTGTACAAAGGCAACGTACCGGCCCGCTACGGCGGCCGGGCGGCGTCGGTCCTCGACATCAGCCTGCGCAATCCTTCCCTGGAAAAAGTCCAGCTGCAGGGCGGCATCAGCCTGGTCGCCAACCGCCTGACGGCCGACCTGCCGCTGGCCAAGGGCAATGCCGGGCTGCTGGTATCGGGCCGGGGGGCCTTCAACGCGTTTCTGTTGCCCCTTATTTCGCCCCGGCTCGACGGCATTCAGGCGCGCTTCGGCGAAGGGGTGAGCAAGTTTTTCTGGCGCATCAACAACCGCCATACACTCACGGCCATGGGCTACCTGAGCCGGGACGTTTTCCAGACCGGCCTCGTGGGGAGCGTCGCCAACATCAACGCCACCAGCACCCAGTACGTCCACGGCGCCGACAACGCCATGGTGCGCTGGTTCTACCTGCTCACCCCCCGGCTTAACCTTCAGACGACGGCCGTCTTCGCCAACTACCGTCCCGACATTCGTTCCCTCGAACCGTCCGGCAATGAGGTCATCCTGCGGCAGACGCTCCGCCAGCGGCAGATTCGGTCGAGCCTCAACTACCAGCTCGACAACCAGGAGCTGGAGTTCGGGCTGACGGCCATCCACTACCGCATCAACCCCGGCGAACTGATTCCAGGCAACAGCCTGGCCGTCAACGCCCTGTCCACGCCCATCGAAAACGGGCTGGAATCGGCCCTGTACGCCGATTACGAAGCGAACCTGCGGGAAAAACTGGCCGTCTCGGTCGGGCTTCGGTACTCCCATTTTGGCACGCTGGGTCCGACTACGGTCCGGCAATACGCCCCGGGTGCCTTACCCGCGGAAGGGAATGTTGTTGGCCTAGCCGACCACCCAGCCGGGCGGTTTGTCCACACCCAGGGCGGGCTGGAGCCGCGGGTCGGGCTGCGCTACTCGCTCGGCGCCAACAGCTCGCTCAAACTGGGCTATAACCTCATGCGGCAGTATCTCCAGCAGGTCACCAACACCACCACGCCCCTGCCCACGGCCCGCTGGAAAACGGCCGATGCCTACCTGCCACCCCAGATCAGCCAGCTAATCTCGGCGGGCTGGTACCGCAACAGCCGGGGTTCGATCTACGAAGTGTCCGCCGAGGCCTACTGGCGCGCGACCCGGAACATTCTCGACTTCCGGCCGGGGGCCAATTTCCTGCTTCAGCCTTATCCCGAAACGCAGCTGCTTTCGGGTCAGGGCCGCGCCTACGGGCTGGAGCTCATGCTGGCCAAGAAAAAAGGCGAACTTACGGGCTGGGTCAATTACACCTACGCCCGGACGCTGAACCGCGTCGACGCCGGCCCGGAGTTTACGGAGCGCATCAACGGCGGCGACTGGTACGCGGCGAATTTCGACCGCCCGCACACGCTCAACCTGAGCCTGAACATCAACCAGAGCCGCCACCACAGCTTTTCCTTTAACTTCGCCTACAGCAGCGGTCGTCCGTACTCGGCCCCGGAAGGGTTCATCCGCTACCAGGACCGCGTTTATCCATACTACAACCTGCGGAACCAGCGCCGGATTCCGGACTACCACCGCCTGGATTTTGCCTGGACCATCCGCAACCCCAGCCTGAGGCCCCGCCGCTGGGAAGGGAGCTGGACGTTTACGGTTTATAACCTCTACGGCCGGCGCAACGCCTATTCCATCTTTTTCCGGACCGAAAACCAGGCGACCAACCCCTACCGGCTGGCGATCTTCGCCGCTCCGATTCCGAGTCTGACCTACAACTTCACCCTCAAATGAGCCGCGTTCTCTGCCTGTTGCTGCTGCTGATGACGCTGCTGACGGCCTGCGTCGACCCCCTCGATCTTCGCCTGGGTGAGTCGGTCGACGTAGTGGTGGTCGATGGGGCCCTCACCAACCTGAACGAACCCCAGTTCGTGTGGCTTCGGCGCGCCAAGTCCATAAACGGCCGCTTCGGTACCCTGCCCCTGAAGGGCGCCACGGTGGAGATTCTGGTGGATTCGCTGCAGCGGTTCCGGATGCGGGAGATCGAACCGGGCAAGTACCAGGCTCCCGACGGTTTTGTGGGGCAGGTCGGGCGGCGTTACCAGCTGGAATTCCGGCTCGAAGACGGAACCACTTACCGTTCCCGCCCCGAGGTGCTGCCTGAAGCGCCCCCGATTTCGAAGATGACCGTCCGCTTCAATCCCGAGAGCTTCGGCCCTACCGAACGCAACGGCTACCGCTCGGCCCATGAAGTGCAAATCGACACCCAGGACCCGGCCGGGCAGCGTAATTTTTACCGCTGGGACTGGGCCCTGTACGAGAAGCAGGACTGGTGTAAAACCTGTTACCAGGGCGTCTACGCCGTCTATAAAATTCTGCCCCGCCAGTACCTGTTCAACCGGTACTACGTCTCGGGAACCGAGTTGTACGAGAATTGCTTTTCGCCGGAATATGACCCGAATTCCCAGACGCCACCGCCGCCAAACGGCGATTTTTACTACGACTACCGCTGCCGGACCGAATGCTGGGCGATTATTCGCAACCACGAGCTGAACCTATTCGACGATGCGTTTACGGACGGCGGGCGCATTGAGGCGCGGCGGGTGGGGCAGTTGCCCTTCTTTACCTACAGCCTGGCCATGATCCGGCAGGTGGCCCTCACGCAGCGGGCTTACCAGTTCTTCCGGGACGTGGAGGCCCAGAGCGAAAACACGGGCGGCGTGGCCGATACGCCCCCAGCGGCTCCCATCGGTAACGTGCTGAATGTCAACAAGCCCGAGGAAATAGTCGTGGGTTACTTCGCCGCCACGGGCGTTACCCAGCGCACGTACTGGCTGGACCGCCGCGATACGAGCGGACCGGCCTGGGGTGCCCGCAACGAACAGGGCGACTACCTGCTGCCCGACGAGATGTTGTTTTTTGCCCTCAACGGCCGCCTGCCCAGTCCCGAGCCGCCGCCCCCCTACGGGCCTGGCCGGCCGACGCCGCGCATCGAGATCTGGGGCGGCCCGCCGCGGGTGCCAACGGCCATCTGCCTCCCCAGCGACCACAGCACGCCTTTCCGGCCCCCGGGCTGGCAGCCGTAAGTCGCCGGCCTGGTTCCGGCGGCGGGCATTAACCGACATGGTGCTTTTTGACAATTTGTAGTTTTCCTCCCGCATGCTCCGACTCTTGATACTCCTGCTGCTGATCACCCTGCTCCCCGGCTGCGTGGACCCTACCGAGCTGGTGCTGAACCAGACGGTCGACGTTTTGGTCGTCGACGGCACCATCACCGATCTGGACGAGCCGCAGCTTGTCCGGCTCAGCCGGTCGAAGGCGGAAAACGGCCGGTTTGGGACTACACCCCTGAAAGGCGCTATAGTCACGCTGCTCGTTGATTCGGTGGAGACGATCCGGCTGCGGGAGGTAGACCCTGGTAAGTACCAGGCCCCCGAGGGCTTCCGGGGCCAGCCCGGCCGGCGGTACCAGCTCCGCTTTACCCTGCCCGACGGCTCGGAGTACCGGTCGCAGACCGAAATCATGCCGCCGGCAACGCCCATCGAACGCATGACGGTGCGATTTAACGCCGAAAGTTTCCGGCCGGACCAGTACAACGGGTTTCGGTCCGCCCACGAGGTGTTTATGGATGTGCGGGACCCCGCGGGCCAGCGCAATTATTACCGCTGGGACTGGACCCTGTACGAAAAGCAGGACTGGTGCCGCAGCTGCGCGCAGGGCGTGTACACCGTCAACCGGATCATTCCCCGAACCTACATCCACGGGGCTTATTTCGTCTCCGGTCCGGAGCTTCACGAGGACTGTTTTACCCCGGTTTACGACCCATCACCGGAAGCGCCACAAGTAACCAAAACCTTTTTCGTCTACGACTACCCCTGCCGGACGCAGTGCTGGGAGATTATCCGGAATTACGACCTGAATCTCTTTGACGATTCCTTTACCGATGGGGGCCTCATCCAGGCCCGGAAAGTGGCCCAGCTACCCTTTTTCACCCGCAGCGCGGCCCTGGCGGTGCTGCGGCAGATCAGCCTGACGGCTTCGGCCTACCAGTTTTTTAAACAGGTGGAAGCCCAGACCGAAAACACGGGCGGAGTCGCCGATACGCCGCCGACCGCCCCGATCGGCAACGTACGCTGCGTCCAGCGACCGCACGAAATGGTGGTCGGTTATTTTGCGGCGGCCGGCGTTAGCCAGATTCGGTACCGGCTCGACCGCAAGGACACCCAGGGCGTTCCGTGGGGAGCCATCAACGAGCGGGGTGAGTACCTGCCTGAACCGGAGATGCTTTTTTACGCGCTCAACAAACGCAGCCCAAACCCGGAGCCGACCCCGCCCTATACCGGCGAACGGCCTTCGCCCGCCATCCTGATCTGGGGTGGCCCGCCTCGCCCGCCGACGGCTATCTGCGTCCCCAGCGACAGCCGCACGCCGGTTGTGCCGCCGGGCTGGGAGCCGTAACATGGACCGGCAAGTTCCTGCCGGTCCGATGCTAATCATTCCGACCGCAGGCTCCGCACCGGATTGATTCCCGCCAGGCGCAAACCCTGCAGCCCGACCACGACGCCCACCAGCGCCGCCGCCAGCAAACCCGCCAGCAGAAACACCCAGCCGCTGAGGCCGACATGGTAGGCAAAATTCGCCAGCCAGCGGTCCAGCGCCCCCCAGGCCACGGGCGAAGCGATCAGCAGAGCCAGCCCCAGCAGCTTAAAGAAGTCGGTGGTCAGCAGCCCCACCAGGCTGCCCAGGCTCGCCCCGAGTACTTTCCGGATGCCCATCTCGCGGGTCCGGCGCTCGACCACCAGAGCCGAAATGGCCAGCAGTCCCAGGCCCGCCACCAGCAGCGATAGGCCCGTAAAGAGGCCAATCACCCGGCTGAACCGCTCCTCGGCCTCGTACTGCCGGGCCAGCTGCCGGTCGACGAAATCATACTCAAAGGGTCGGTCCGGGACCAGCCGCCGCCATTCGCGCTGCAGCCGACCGATGAGCTCCCGGCTGTTCCCCTCGTAACGGACCGCCAGCACGTTATAGCCCGACGGCCGGATCAGCAGCACCAGAGGCTCGACGGGCTGGTGGAGCGAGGCATGGTGGATGTCGGCGACAACGCCCACGACGGTTCCCTCCCGCCCCTGCCAGGCCAGCCGTTTGCCCACCGGCTGTGTCCAGCCCAGCTGCCGGGCGGCGGTCTCGTTGAGCAGGTAGGCCGCGAGCGAGTCCGAACCGAACTGCCGAGAGAAGTCCCGGCCCTGCAAGATCTTCATGCCCAGCGTCTGAACGAAGCCTTCGTCCACCCAGAGCATATCCACCGGCCGCAGCGTTTCGTCGCCCTCTGCCCGGATACGCATTTTCTCGATATTGCTGCCCGGCAGGCCGGACGTAGCCGAAGCTTCCCGTACGCCCGGTACCCGCCCGAAGGCTTCCCGCAGCAGCGGCAGCCGCTCGCCGATGCCGTATCCCTTCACGATCAGCACGTTCTCCCGCTGAAAGCCCAGTTCCTTCGTGGTCAGGTACTGCATTTGCCGGTGCAGGACCAGGGTAGCGCTGAGCAGGAAGATACAGACCGCAAACTGCCCTACCAGCAGGCCCTTGCCCAGGCGTTCGTAGAAGTGGCCGGGAGGCAGCTTTCGTTTGAGGGCCTGCGGAATGCTCAGGCGCGAGAAATAGGCCACCGGCACGGCACTCGTCAGCACCAGCATCAGGACGCCCCCGCCCAGGATTAGCCCCAGCACGGTTTCCGGGGAGAAATCGGCCCAGCGGTAGGTCTGCCCCGTCAGGCTTTCCAGCAGCGGCAGGCCCGCGGCGGTCAGCCCCGTACCCAGCAGCAGGGCAAAGCCCAGCAGTATGGCCGACTCCACCGCCCATTGAAGCGGAAGCTGCCGTCCTCGTGCACCCAGCGTACGTCGGACACCGGTTTCGGCCACCCGGGCGGTCAGCCGGGAAATCTGCAGCCCCACGGCATTACAAACCGAGACGAGCAGGACCAGCAGGGCCGTCAGCAGCAGGGCCTGGACGTAGGTGGCGCTGCCGCCGGGTTCAAGCTCCCACTGGCGGTCCGAATGCAGGTGCAGGTCGGGTACGGCCTGCAGGCTCACTCCGTACTCATACCCACGCGCCTCCCGGAAATCGGGCAGTTCGCGCCGGATCAGGCCGGCTACCTTCTGGCCGACCGCCTCCGGCCGGGTACCCGGCGTCAGCCGGACGTAGGTATAAGCCAGATCCCAGCCCCAGAGCGTGGTCAGGTCGCCGTATTCGGCCTGCAGCAGGTCGAAGGAGGCAATGAAGTCGGCTTTTAAGTGCGAAGGAGCCTGGTCGTCTTTCAGCACACCGGTCACTTCCACCCGCAGGCTATCGTTGACGATCAGCTGGCGGCCTAGCGGGCTGCCTTCCCCAAAATATTTCCGGGCCATCGTCTCACGGAGCACCACCGAGCCGGGCCGGCGCAGGGCCGTAGCCGGATCGCCTTCGACCCAGGCAAAGGCGAAGAGTTCAAAGAAGGTAGAGTCCGCAAACAGAAACCGGGCTTCGTAATCGCGCTGCTTTCCCTGCCGGACGAGGGTTTTCTGGCTGGTCCACTGGGGCGAAAAGCTGCGGGCCACCTGCGTGATCTCGGGCACCGACTGCCGGACCAGCCCGGCCAGCGGCAGGGCGCTGGTGGCGTAGGCTTTCTGTTCGCCGCTGACGTAGTTCCGGTCGAGGGCGATCCGGTACAGCTGCCCGGTGGCGGGGTGGTGCTGGTCGTAGGCCCGTTCGCGCTGCAGGTAGAGGCCGATAAGGAGGCAGCAGGCAATGCCGAGGGCCAGCCCAACGACCTGGGCACCGGCCGTAAGCGGATGGTTGCGCAGGCTGCGCAGGGCGATTTTCAGGTAGTTCTGCAGCATGGCAGGGGAAAGGAGGAGCGGTGAAACGGTTTGGGGTCTGGTGTGCGGGCGGGCGGTAAACGGCTGGAGCAAACTCAGCACATCGCGCACGTACTGCCGCCGGGCAGCCCGCTCGCCCCGCAGGGTCCGTCGGGCTTCGAACAGTTCCTGCAGGTCGCCCTCCAGTTCCTCGAAGCGGTCGGGCGCGCAGCAGGTCCGCAGCAGCCAGTGGGCCCAGCGGGGCGGCTTTCCGGAAGCATCGGAACGGTGCGGTTGGTTCATGACCAGGCGGTTTGGGGAATGGCGCTCCACATGCGGTTGCGGAGCTGGTGAATTTCCTGCAGGGCCCGCTGCCCGGCCGGACTGAGAGTGTACAGCCGTTTGCGCCGCCCGCCCCGCTCGGCCGTCGCTCCGCCGAGCTCGGAGCGGACGAGCCCCTTTTCTTCCAGCCGGTTCAGGGCCGAATGCACGGCTCCCAGGTTGACCGACCGGCCCAGCTGCTGTTCCAGTTCAAGCGTCACGGTGGCCCCGTAGGCCTCCGCGCCCCGGATGGCGACCGCCAGCAGGACGACCTCCTCGAACTCGCCGAGATGCGTTCCTTTCATGATCGGGATGATTAGTTGTGTAAATGTATAACAAATACGGAAAACATGTATTGGTTACCCAACGATTGATGAATCTTCAGGCTTACGTGCACTGTTCCTGCTGCGGCATTACCTTCACCGCCAACTCGATAAGCGTCTACCGGCCCCAATTTGGCAGTCTGTATACGATCCGCCAGTTTCCCTTTGGGCCGGCCAATCCAGTGACTACGAGCCTACGGCTGGCCAAGCTCCTCTACAACGGCAAGCAGGTCCGGACGTATCGCTATGATCAACAAGGTCGCCTGGCTAAGCGAACGGATTAGTATACGAATGGAATTCAGAAATTCAGGCAGTTTGATTACCGGTACGGGATCGACAGAATCGTTGCCATTCAGGCTCAGCTCAACAAAGATGCGCCTGTGGTGGAAGGGTACCCAACAGGAAGTGGGCTGTACTGATCGTGGCCCTGCTGTGCAGCCTTTTGGCTTGTTTAGGCGGAGAAATTCATAGCCAGAACAGCTTACCCAAAAGCGTTAAGACGGAACTGACACTGGCTACCAGGCCAATCGGTAAGCAAGCCCGGTTAGTCCGGGAAAGACAACGCTCGAGCCGGCTTTTTACGGCAAATAGATCTAATCCGTTTGCCTTTTTGAGGATTTACAATGAACGGATTACTCTTCAGTTAAAGTTAGTTCGCTGGACGAATTACTCGTTCACGCGCTTCGTTCACTTTAGTCCAGTAAAGACCATTCCTGCCAGTACCGACGGACCTTTTTCCGGCGCTCATAGAGGCTAAGACCTCTTTTCAAACCCTATCTGCGGGTTCTCAATTTACTATTCTTCTCATCACTACTGGCAGGTAGTCTTAACTCATTAGTACATGTTGGTGAAACGCATCAAAAGGCTGCTCAGGCTGATAAGCCTGGTCTGTTTAATCGTGCTAGCCTTATGTGGGATAGGCATTAACGGAGCAGGCCCCATCTTTTCACAAAGCCGGGAACGCTATATCGATAACGGAATCAAAACGGAGCTTGTCCAAACCAAGGATGAGGAAGGCGATTCTGTGGAAGAGGGCGAAGACAAATTCTGAACTAAACACGACTAAATAAAAATAGCACAAAATCGGCTTATTAGTTAATTTGGGGCGATTTTGTGCTATTTCTAGCTCTGCTACATATCTCATTTTATGTTAAGAGGAGTAATCGTGAAAGGCACTTTTCATTCTTTTGTTTAAGTACTTAGAAAAGTTCAATTCGGGTTCATCTGCTGATGTATATAGGATCCGCAAAATCTTTAGGAATGGCAGTCCGCTCTTGATATGTTGACGAGATAATGGACCTGTAAGACCTCACTTTTATCTTTTAAAGTCACTAATAGTATTGCCATCATAACGATATACGCCATCAACTGCACCAAACCAAATACTGCCATCAGTAGCTTCTAAAATCTTAAAAAGATTTGCTGATTGTGCTATTTCAGTTACGGTTGGTTTTGTATTCGACAAGGACTTTTCGTCATAACGGGAAAGACCAACCCCGCTGCTATTATCACTTGCTCCACTTGTCCAAATGTTCCCTTTTTTATCTTCGTAGATAGAATTAATAAAATTGTTGGTGAAATTGCTAAATGTACGGCCATCATAGCGCCAAAGGCCATTCTCGCCTCCGAACCAAATATTCCCTTTTCTATCTTCAATTATCGACCAAACATACCTAAAAGAGTTACCATTATGGCTGAAAACGCTAAATGTTTTTCCGTCATAAACGTAGGTATAGCCCCTTGTACCAAACCATAACTTTCCTGTTTTGTCTTCAATAATAGAATTAACGTCATTAGGGGGTGCGCCCACATTAGTACGAAATGTTCCATCAATATGGGTCGCTTTGCCGTTCCGTACGGCACCGGCCGCCCGGAAAATATGTCACATTGCACAATGACTGCAGATTTATGATTGCTTACATACCACCCATTCCACAACACCTGAATACCTAACGGTGGCCGAATTTTATAGTTGTTAGTACAATCGTACTATCGGGTAGTTCTGTCGAACGTGGGCCGGCCGAATCGTACCGGTCGCCGGCGCGAAGCTATGTGCGTTCGATAAAACTATCCTACTCGATTTTATTCACTTCTGAGGCTCTTGACAGGATTCATCAAAGCGGCTTTGATGCTTTGGAAGCTCACCGTCAGCAGTGAGCTGCCGATAGTGACAACCCCTGCTAGGACAAACACCCACCAGGCAATATCAACCTTATAAGCGAACTGATTCAACCACTGGTGCATGGCCCACCAGGCCAGCGGGCTGGCTACCAATAGGGCCACAATAACCGGTTTCAGGAAATCTTTGGCAACGAGTGTGAATACACTGGCCAACGAAGCTCCTAATACCTTTCGAACGCCAATCTCTTTGGTACGACGCTCCACAGTAAATGAAGCCAGCCCGAATAACCCCAGACAAGAGATCAAAAAAGCTAAGCCCGAAAACCAATTGGCTAACTGGCCAATCTGGATCTCGCTTCGGTATAGCTTTTCATACTCTTGATCCACAAAGTGGTAGTTCAGCGGGTAGCCCGGCCGTAGCTTCTGATAAGCCGTTTGTAGACGGTTGATGGTCTCTGGAACGTTCTGCCCATCAATTCGGGCAAAAAACAGCCAGGTTCGCCACGGTCGGCAGCGAATAATGGCGGGCCGTATCGGATTGTGAACCGAAGCCAGATTAAAATCTTTCACAACCCCGACAATGGTTCCAGATAAATCCCCGACGGTAATCGGGTGACCCACCGGGTGGCCGAGCTTCATCTGACGGGCGGCTTCCTCGTTGATAATGACGTTCGCCGTGTCGATAGTGAAACTACGGGAGAAGTTACGACCGGCTTTAAGTTGCATGCCCAGTGTAGGCAACAAATCATAGTCGCCATGGATCATGTCGAAGAGAATGTCGTTTCCGGCCTGCTTGCCTGGCCAGCTAATGTCCTGACGGCTGTTTTCGGGTCCCTGAAATTTGTTATTTGATACGGCCAATGACCGTACTCCAGCTACAATGGCTAACCCGGCCCTGGCCTGCTCATAGTGATCAGCATTGGAGCCGGCAGTTAACCCTTTGGCATCGAACCAAATCAGGTTTTCTTTTTGATACCCCAGGTTCATCTGTTGAATATACTGGATTTGCTGGTAAATGATTAATGTACCAATCACCAACAAAATTGAAGTAGCAAATTGGATGACGACCAGGGATTGGCGAAGCCAAAGAGCTCCGTTACTGATACGCTCTTGCAGTCCCTTAAGGATTCTAATGGGTTGAAAGGACGATAAGACAAAAGCAGGGTAAAACCCGGCTAACAAACCTGTCAAAATTAGTAGTAAAACAAAAACAGGTATATGCCAAGGGTTATTTAGGAGCGAAAGCTGCTTTTGCAACAGATCGTTAAACGAGGGTAAGATCAGTAGCACTAACCCCACCGCTAACAAGCCTGCTAGTAGGGTGATCAACAAGGACTCGCCCAAGAACTGGCCGATCAACCATTCCTTGGTTGCGCCAACAGCCTTGCGGACGCCCACCTCCTTAGCCCGTCGGGAGGCTCGTGCAGTCGACAGATTGACGAAGTTGATACACGCGATAAGCAGCACAAGAAAGGCTATCACCCCAAACAAGCGCACGTACACAATGCGTCCACCTCCAGTGAATTGGCCATTCTTGAACTCGGAACGTAAGTACCAATCAGCGTTGGCGTGGAGAAATAAGGCTTCGTTCTTAGCTTCAGGGCGATGGTGAGCGATGAAGTCTTTGATTTTGAGATTGACTTGTTGAGCGTTGACCCCAGCTTGCAGCTGGACATACGTTGGCGTGTTGTTATTGCCCCAAGGTCCATCTTCACGGAATTTGTCCCGGAAAGGCATTAGAAAATCGAATTGTAAGGAAGAGTTGGTAGGGATGTCCTTCAGAACACCGACTACTTTGTAATCTGCTTCCTGATTTACTCGGATTACCTTACCCAACGGTTGGTTCTGGCCAAAATATTTGTGAGCGAGCTTTTCGGTAATCAGCACCGTATAAGGTTCTGTCAGGGCCGTTTGGAGGTTACCCTGAAGGAGAGGAAAGCTGAACATCCGAAGGAAGTCAGGATCAACGTGGAGTCCTTTTTCTTCAATTGTCTTATCCTGATAGGAGAACAACTTAGTGTCGCTGGGGTCACCCCACGTTGTGCGCGTGGCGTAGGCGATTTCAGGTACTTCTGCTTTGAGCGCCATGGCCAAGGGCTGGGGCATAGCTGGGTGGGTGACGATCTCCCCCGGATTGACTTCCATGTGCATCTTTACGCTGTATAACTGCCTCCGGTTTTCGTGGAATTGGTCATAACCCAGTTCATTATTCATCCACAGGAGAATCAGGATAGTCGTAGCCAATCCCACGGCTAAGCCACTGATGTTGAGAGTTGAGTAAGCTTTGTGCTGACGCAGGTTACGCCAGGCGATGGTGAAATAATTGCGGATCATAGCAGGGTCTAGTATATGGGGTTGTGGATATTCAGTGCTTTGTTTGGTGTAAGACCCCGAAAAGGGGCGAATCAGCCGCAGAACGGTGAGTGCATACCGCCAGCGAGCCCTTGAGGGGCCAACGGTCCTGACCCAGTAGGTGTACATCTCCAGCAGATCCCCCTGCAACTCATCTTCCATATCGGCCGGACTGTACCGGCTGAGCAACCAGTCAGCCCAGCGAGGAGGCCCAGGGTGAGCGCCGTTGTCTTTACTTAAGCGCCCCATAGCTGTAGCACAGGGGTTGGAATCTGCTCCCATAACTGGCTGCGCACTTGCCGGCATTCGATCAGGGCACGCTGACCTGCGGTTGTTACGGTGAACAACCGTTTTTGCCGTCCGCCCCGCTCAGTGGTGGCTCCGCCCATGTGAGAGGAAACCAAGCCTTTTTGCTCTAGTCGCTGTAAGGTGGTGTGGACCGTGGGGAAGCTGATGCTTCTGGCCATCTGTTGATCGATGGTTTGGGTGATGGCAGCGCAATAAGCCCCCTCCTGCAGGGCAGCCACCGTAAGCAGGACCACTTCTTCCAGTTCACCTAAAAATGCTCGTTTCATAGCCAAAGCGGTAAAGGGTTCATGACAGGGATAAAGCCCGTACGTTGAGGCCAGCTATAAGGGCAAGTTGTTGTATGGGTAGCATCCACAACAACTGTTGTCTGGCACAACCTGGTAGAGTCGAGTTCATCATTGGTGAATAAGTAATTTAAACTGCTTCAGCCCTTAGGGCAGGGGCGGTTAGTATAGCTTTTGCCGTACAAATAGCCGGCCAACTTTCAGCTTTCTTACTAAAAGCCTTAAAATCGGCACTTTAGGAGTTGAACTGATGCCGATGTAGTTGAACAGGGTGTCCACAATCGGACAAGCCTCGCTCGATTGCGGACAGGCTTTAACAGAATAAACAATGGTGAGTTGGCCTTGGCTTATCAGGAGAATACTGAGCTTAAGGAGCGGATTTACCCCTTGCCAGCGAGAAGCAATAATAGGGGCCGAACTGACCGGGTTAGGGTAAATCCGGCTCTTACCCGTTGGATTAAACAATCAAGCCAACGCTCCAGGGTGAGTATGACTTTTCGGAAGGCACCTTACGAAATCTAGTCAGCATGGACTTGGATCGACTGCTGAAGGTGGAGTCCAAACAATTCTGATGGAACATTTCGTACGAATGTGGGCGGCCCCCCTCATTAGCGGAGATGCCTCCTTCTGTTTTAAAATTTTGAAAAGATTTTCCATCGTAGCGGCTTACTCCTCCATCAGCACCAAACCAGATATTGCCGGTTTTATCTTCATGGATTGTAGAAACCCGATTATTGGCAAGCCCCTGCTGGGTTGTAAATTGTTGAAACGATTTCCCATCGTAATAATAAACACCTGAGCCATAAGCAGCAAACCAGAAATTTCCCTTTCTATCTTCTAACACCGAGAAGAAGCTGTCTGAACTCAGGTTACCTATGATTTTAGTAAACGATTTTCCATCGTACCGAAAAATACCTTCGTTGGAAGCAAGCCAGATGTTTCCATTTCTATCTTGCTTGATGGTACGAACTAATGTGTTTGGGCCGCGGGAGGTAACTACGTCTTTGGTTTCGGACTTGAAAGTGTCTTTTGGCAGGTCAGTTTTGTTTTGTCCTTTACAGGAAGTGTAAAAAACAAACACTAAGAACAAAGCATATACGGGTACGTATTTCATCATTTTAGGTTAAGCTATGGCAGAGTGAGTAATGATCAAGAATAAAACGGTATAACGATATAATAGGATATTGGTCAGCCTAATATAGTTTTGAGCGGATGGAGATTTAAATAAGATTCTACTGTTGTATAATCAATTTTATGTAAACTAAGTCATTATCGCCCTACCCTGCAGTATTGGCTTCTAAAATCAAGAAATAATAATCAGATTCAACGCATTAAAAGTAAATAATAGTTATCTCTAATAAAATAGTCAATAAGCATCTTTCACTAACTCTCCGGCTGCTAACTATACCGCGTTTGTTCCCATGCCCTATAAGCCAACCACAGCTCAAATCCCGCCAAAAAGCCTATCACCACGATCTCCACCAAAAAGTAAGTGATTCCTAAGGTGGTCAACCGGGTAAAGTAGTAGACCAGCAGTACCCCCGTCAGGCAGGCGTAGAGCAAATTGGCCACGGCGATGGCTACCAGGTAGCGGGGCCAGCGGCTAGGGTTTAGCGCGTAACAGCCCAGTGAATAGACGGTGAAGAGGGCTGTGATGGGCAGCAGGCGGTACAGGACCGGTTGGGGCATGCCAAACACATCCTCGAAATACGCCAGCAGCAGCAACAGCAGGCCCGACAAAAAAGCGCCCAGGCCGTCTATGAGAAAGATCGACCTGGGCATGGCAATAAACCTCGCAGGCAGCATCGGTGCCCCTTTATTCATTCCACCGCCACTCATTCGCAATCTGCAACGGCGTGCGGAGGCCCTGGGTGATGAGGTAGTCGCGGGTGCGGGCGTCGTCGAGGCGGCGGGCGGGGATGTCGTCGGCATCGGCCAGGCCGTAAAGCAGCATGGAAGCGTAGCGGACGGTATTCTTCAGGTGGTCGGGATTGACCAGGTTGATCTTGTCGCAGTCGGCATGGTAGCAGTTGAGCACCTCGGGGCTTAGCCGTCCGTTCAGGCCCACGACCGGAATGCCTTCCAGCATAAACGGCTGGTGGTCGCTGTGCAGCCCTGCCTGGTTGGCCATGGCGTTGCCGAAGGCCGGCTCCACTTTCTTCATCGTTTCGCCGATGGCCGTCAGGAAGGACACCATCTCGGGCCGGCCGAAGGCGTTGAGACCCGTGGGGTCGTTGGTCATGTCGAGGTTCAGCACGTAGCGAACCCGGTCGAGCTGGCCCGCGCTTTTCAGCGTTTCGGCCATGTGCTTAGAGCCCAGCAGGCCCTGTTCTTCGCCCATAAAGAGCACGAACTCAATCGTCCGCTTAGGCTTCAGCCGCAGCGATTTGAAGGTGCGGGCTATGTCCATGACCGAAAACGAACCAATGCCGTTGTCGATGGCCCCGGTAGCCAGATCCCAGGAGTCGAGGTGGCCGCCGACGATAATCTTCTCCTCGGGAAACTTCGAGCCTTTCAGCGTAGCGATGACGTTGCGCGCGCGGATCTTGCGGCTGGCGTTGGTCATGTCGATCACCGCGTGCAGGTTGCCTTCCTCGCGCATCCACTTCCGCAGTTCCTGGGCGCTTTCGAGGGAGATGCAGACCGAAGGCACCGGAATGAGCTTGCCCGTCACGGAGGCGGTGCCCGTCAGCAGCACATTCCCCGGCACCAGGTTCACCATAATCACGCCGATGGCACCGTACTGGATGGCCAGGGCCGTCTTCTCGGAGCGGTGCAGGTTCCGGGCCCCTTTGGTGGGCTGGGCCAGGCCGATATTGACCAGGGCAATCTTTCCCTTCAGCTTATCTTTCATTTCGGCAAAATCGCCTTCCAGGCCATTGCCAACGTCGACGATGGCCCCTTTCACGTGAGCCTCGACCGGCGAGTGGGCCAGGGCAACGACCGGCACGTCGCGGAAGTTGTCGCTTTTGTTGGGCACGATGGCCAGGGTGACCGTATCGCGCGTCCAGGCTTCCACCTCAAACGACTGGTAGCGGACGTCCGAAAAGCCGTATTGCTTCAGCAGGTTAAAGGCGTATTCCTCTGCCTTGGCCCCGTTGGCGCTGCCGGTGAGGCGGTGGCCGATGCGCTTGGAGGCGTCGGCGAGGGTGGCAAAGGCGCGGCTGTTTTGCTGGACGTCCTGGTTGATGCGAGCGAAGGTTTTTTCCAGGCTGGGTCGTGCTACCGGACGGTGGGGCGTGAAGGCACTGATCAGGGTAATTCCGCCAAAGACAAAAAGAAACGCGTAAACGGGTTTGTTCATGGAACAGGTTAGTACATCGTTGATCAAAAGTACATAAAAAGCCGCGTTTCGCCGGTAGGTGGTTTTCCCAAAAATGACGAACGTCGAAATTCCTCCATGAACCGCTAACGAAACGTAGAAAGCGCGTGTTTACTGAGGGCATTCTTACTGAGTATTTCCATGACGCAGGCGCAATCCTCCCCGACGACTACGGCACCCCAGGCCCCCGTCCGGCCCCACGAACTCACCACCCACGGCCACACCCGCATCGACCCCTACTTCTGGCTCAACCAGCGGGAAGATCCGGAAGTCATCGACTACCTCAAGGCCGAAAACGCCTACCTCGAAGCGGTCCTGGCGCCGGTTAAGGACCTGCGCGAAGGGCTCTTTGAGGAAATGAAAAGCCGCATCAAGCAGCAGGACGAGTCGGTTCCTTACAAGGACGGCCACTACTTTTATTACACCCGCTACATCGAAGGCGGCGAGTACCCCATCTACGCCCGGAAGCGGGATTCCCTGGACGGTAGCGAGGAAATTCTCTTCGACTGCAACCAGCTTGCCCAGGGCCACGACTACTACCACCTGGGCGGGTACGAGGTTTCGGACAACGAAGAGCTGGCCATTTTCTGCGAGGATACCGTCAGCCGCCGGATGTACACCCTCCGGATCAAGAACCTGACAACGGGCGAGATCTACCCCGAATCCATCCCGGACGTCGAAGGCGGCTCTTTTGCCTGGGCGGCCGACAATCAGACGCTGTTTTACATCCGCAAAGACCCCCAGACGCTGCTCGGCTACCAGGTCTACCGCCACCGGCTGGGTACCGACCCGGCCGAGGACGTGCTGGTCTACGAGGAAACCGACAACCAGTATTACATGGGCCTGGGGCGGATGAAATCGAAGAAATACATCGCCATCGTCTCCGACCATAACGGGGTGGCTACGGAATACCAGCTGCTGGAAGCCAGCAACCCGACCGGCGCGTTCCAGACCTTCCTGCCCCGGCAGACGGGCCACGAGTACGATGTTACGCACTTCGGCAATCAGTTTTTCATCCGGACGAACCGGGAAGCCGAGAACTTCCGGCTGATGGCCGTGGAGGAAGGACGGCAGGGCGATCCGGCGAACTGGCGGGAGGTCATCGCGCACCGCCCCGACGTCTATCTCCAGCAGATGGACATCTTCACCAGCCACCTGGTCATTGGTGAGCGCCGGGAAGGGCTGATGAACCTCCGGATCATCAACCAGCAGGCCCAGGAAGAACACTACCTCGACTTCGGTGAGCCGGCCTATGTCGCGGCCATCGCCTACAACCCCGATTTCAACACCAACATCCTGCGCTTTACCTACGCTTCGCTGACGACGCCCGGATCGGTCTACGATTACAACATGGACAGCCGGGAAAAGACGCTGCTGAAGCAGCAGGAAGTCCTGGGCGACTTTGATAAAGGAAATTACGTTGCGGAGCGGCATTACGCGACAGCCCGCGATGGGGTGAAGGTGCCCGTCTCGATCGTCTACCGGAAAAATACCCCCAAAGACGGTACCGCACCGCTGCTGCAGTACGCCTACGGGTCCTACGGCCACTCCATCGAGCCCGGCTTTAGTTCCACCCGCCTGAGCCTGCTCGACCGGGGCTTTATTTTCGCCATTGCGCACATCCGGGGCGGGCAGGAAATGGGCCGGAAATGGTACGAGGACGGCAAGCTGCTAAAGAAGAAGAATACCTTCTACGACTTCATCGACGTTTCCGAATTCCTCATCCAGCAGCAATACACGGCCCCCGACCGGCTGTTTGCCATGGGTTGCAGCGCGGGCGGTCTGCTGATGGGCGCGATCGTTAACCTGCGGCCGGACCTCTACCGCGGCGTGGTGGCGGCGGTCCCGTTTGTGGACGTGGTGACGACCATGCTCGACGAAAGCATCCCGCTCACGACCGGTGAATTCGAGGAATGGGGCAATCCAAAGAAGCAGGAATATTACGACTACATGCTCTCCTACTCGCCCTACGATAATGTGGAGGCGAAGGCCTATCCGAACCTGCTGGTGACGACTGGGCTCCACGATTCGCAGGTGCAGTACTGGGAACCGGCCAAATGGGTCGCCAAATTGCGGGCGATGAAGACCGACACCAACCAGCTGCTGCTCCACACGAATATGGAAGCGGGCCATGGCGGGGCCTCCGGACGCTTTGCGGCCCTGAAGGACGTGGCGCTGGAGTACGCGTTTATGCTGAATTTGGTTGGGAAGCAATGAGTGAAAGAGCGAAAGAGTGAAAGAGCGAACGAGTGAAAGAGCGGTTTCGCCCAGTGCCTGCTGATTGGCGAAGCCACTCTTTCACTCTTTCACTCTTTCGCTCTTTCACTCTTTCTCTATATACTTCTGGCACAATATCTGCCCAATCACGCTATAGCCCACCGTAGCGGCGATTGGTATGCGGACTTGTACATTTTGGATGATTTGGCTGGTCGGCCTTGGGCTGGCCGGGATGGGATATGGGCAGTCGGTGGGGTGGAGGCCGATGGTTTGTCCGTCGCAGCCGACGGCCGGGCAGCGGCAGCAGGCCCTACAGTGGCGGCAGCAGTACGAGCGGTTCGTCCGCAGCCGGCGAATATCGGGTGGTCCGGATGCCTCCCCCGATGGGGTGCGCTACCTGCCCATCCGGCTCCATATTGTACGGGCTGATGATGGTTCGGGTGGCGTTTCCCTGGAGACGATCAACCAGGCCCTGGCCAATACCAACCGACTTTACCGCCCGGCGGGCGTGCAGTTTTATCTGGCGACCCAGGGACAGGCGGGCGACCCGAACTACGCCACCGACTTCATCAACGACAGCCGGTTTGTGACTTTCACCCCCAAGGCCGTCTTCGAAGCAGGCCCGGACGCGGGAAAACTGCACGAATTTGCACTGGTCGATACGACCAGCCGCCGGTTTGCCCGCAACGCCATCAACGTCTACTTTACCCAGCAGATCCTCTACAGCGGCCATTCCATCGGCGGTTATGCCAATTTTCCGGGGCCTTATCTGAAAGACAATTATCTGTTTGTGGTCAATAACCAGGTTAACGATAATGTGACCCTGCCGCACGAACTCGGGCATTACTTCAACCTCTACCATACGTTTCAGGATAACCACGAAGAAGGCAACCGGCGTGAGCTGGTCACCCGAAATCCGCGGGAGGCACCGCCCCGGCAACCGGCCAACTGCGCCCTGGCCGGCGATCAGCTCTGCGATACGCCCGCTGACCCCTACGGCCTGGATGCGGCACCTTACCAGGTCGGCTGCAGCGATCCCTTTGCCGGCATAAAGGCGCCCCAGGACGCCAACGGGGATGCTTTTTCTCCCGGCATTCTCCTCCGGAACCTGATGAGTTACTGGAACTACACTTGCCTGGACAGCTTTACGGGTCAGCAGCTCGAGCGGATTACCCAGGCCGTGTACCTCCGCACGGACCGCGCCAATGCCTACCAGCTCGACGCCCCGGCGCGCCTGTTTCCAGAATCCGAAAGCCCTGCTGCCCTGACCGCCCACTTCACGGGAACGCGGGTCAGCCTGGAGTGGCGGGATAACAGCCAGGCCGAAACGGGCTACCAGATCGAGCGCAGTGCGTTGCCGACGGGTCCTTTCGTGCCCATCGGCGGAGTCGGCCCGAACCAGGCCAGCTACCTGGATGGCAGCATCAGGCCGGACGAGACCTATTACTACCGGGTCAGGCCGTCCAATGCCGAAGCAGCCTACACGGCGGTCGTTCCCGTCACAACCGGTCGGGTGTACTGCCAGCCAGCCTATGCCCGATCGGTCTCACCTTCCGACAGCCGCTGCATCCGCCGCCTGACGCTCACGGACGAAGCCCAGACCCTGCTCGACAACCCCTCCGACGGCAACAGCCCGGCGTTTTTCGGCGATTTTACGCCGCTACAGACCGGCCCCACGGCCCGGCTGCCGGGGGCGCAGCTCCGGGCGGGGCGCTTGTACACCCTGACACTGACGGTGGCCTCAACGGCCGTCAGCTCCCCCATTTTTGACCTGCAGCCCAAATTTGGGGTCTGGATCGACCTCAACCGCGACGCCGTCTTCAGCCCCGAAGAACGATTGCAGGCGGGGCAGTTCGGAAAAGACCGGCTGTCGGTCACGGTCAGCCTGGTTATCCCACTTACGGTTTCTCCCGGCCGGACGCGGCTGCGGGTCCGGTTCGTCGACGAACAGTCCGAGGTGCTGGATGCCTGTGAGCAACGGACGCAGCAGGAAACGGAGGATTATCTGGTGGACCTGCAGGCGGCCCCCACCGACGCTCCTCAGGCATTCACGGCGGATTGGCAGGTACCGACGCCCCCGCGGATGGTCCGGAGCCCGGACGACTTTCGGCCTGCCCCACCGCTGCAGGTCATCGTCGTGGGCAATCCGGTTCGGGATAACCAGCTTACGCTCGATATTCTGGGCGCTTCCGGGCGCACCCTGCAAATCACTGTAACCGACGGACGGGGCCTGCGAGTGGCCGAGCGGCTCGTACGCTGGCCCGGGACCACGGAACGGCAAACCTTTTCTCTCCCAGCCCAGGCTGCTGGCATCCTGCTGGTGACGGTAACCACCCCGCAGGAACAACAGGTTATCCGCTGCCTGCAAGACTAGTTTTTGTAACCCTCCCTACCGCTAGCTTGCTTTTTCAGTCGGTTAATTCGATTGATTTTGATGAATTAACATCAGCACATATATTAGCGGCCACATCTCCTCATTTTCTCTTCTTTCTTTTTCGGAGTTACCAAACCACATCTTACTACGTTGTGCCTATGCGTACTTGTACCTTACTTTTCTTCTTTCTTTTAGGCCTCCTTACCGCCCTGCCTGGCCGGGCCCAGGTCGATCCATCCAAGCGTCTGCCCACGATTTGTCCGACGCAGCCTACCGCCAAACAGCGCCAGGAGGCGCTGGCCCTGCGCAGTACCTACGCCCAGTTTGTCCGGGGCCGGCGGGTGGCGGCGGGTCCGGCTACGCCGAAGTTCATCCCGCTGCGGATCCACATCGTCCGGAACAGCGACGGTACGGGCGGTGTATCCATGACGGAGGTCGTCAACGGACTGGCCAATACCAACAAGCTGTTCAACGCCTCGGGCATTCAGTTCTATCTGGCCACGGAAGGAGCGCCCGGCGACCCCAACTACTGGGCGCATTACATCAATGACGATCGCTTCGTTACCTTTAGGCCGGATCAGGAGGTCAGCAGTGGTCCCGGTCAGGGAAAGCCTCAGGAGTTTGTTCTGGTGGACACGACCCAGGCGACCTACGCCCGGAACGCCATCAACGTTTATTTTACGAAAAATATCCTGTTTTTCGGGGATTACCCCGTCGGCGGCTACGCCAACTTTCCGGGTCCGAACCTGAGGGATAACTTCCTGTTCGTGATCGACAGCCAGGCTAACGATGACGTCACCCTGCCGCACGAACTGGGCCACTACTTCAACCTGTACCATACCTTTCAGGACAACCAGGATCCGGACATCAGCAAGCGGGAACTGGTCACGCGCAGCAAGGATGAGGTTTCTCCCCGGCTCCCGGCCAACTGCGACGTAGCCGGGGATCAGGTCTGCGATACCCCTGCCGACCCCTACGGCATTCGGAATGTCTTCCCGGACTTTAATTGTCAGTACCGCTTTTTTGGCCAGGCGCCCGTGGATGCCAATGGGGATCCGTTCAATCCGGCCAATGTGATGAGTAACATCATGAGTTATTGGTACTTTCATTGTCTCAATAACTTAACGGACCAGCAGAACGAGCGGATGAGGATGGCCCTGCTGCCGCGGACCGATCCGAACAACCAGTACACCCTCGACCGCAGTGCCACTTCCTTTTCTCCCGCTGAGCTACCCAACAACCTGACGGCCAGCTTTACGGGTACCCGCGTCCTGCTGCGCTGGAATGACCGTACCGACAAGGAAGCCGGCTACATCGTCGAGCGGAGCACGTCCGTCAACGGCCCCTTCATCGAGGTAGGCGGGGTCGGCCCGGATATCATTTCCTTTTCCGACCTTAATCTCTCGCCCAACCAGACCTACTACTACCGACTCAAGCCCGCAAACAGCATCGACGGGCATTCAGAGGTACTTTCCACCACCTCGGGGGAACTCTACTGCACGCCCGTATTCCTGTCTTCCAACCTGCCCGAAGACGATCGGAGTATCCAGCGGTTTAGCCTGGCGGGGGAAAATAACCAGGTTATGGACAACCCCAGCAACGGGAACAGCGAACGGAGCTTTGGGGAGTTTACGACTCAGCAGACCGGTCCCGGGGCTACCCTACCTGTGGTCACGCTCCAGGCGGGCAAACCGTACTCCTTCTCGCTGACGGTTCGTTCCTACGCGGCCAAATTTCCTGACTTCTTCTCAGATCCGGAATTTGCCATCTGGCTGGATCTCAACGGCGACCGGACCTTCTCGGAGAACGAGCGGCTGGCTAATGGCACCTTTGCCAAAGATCGACTTTCCCTGGTCGGCACGCTGACCATCCCCCAGACCCTTACGCCGGGCCTTACGCGGCTACGGGTACGGTTCAGCGACGGCGGCGGCCCCGTCGCACCCTGTATCTTTAACACCCATCACGAAACTGAGGATTACCTGGTCGACTTACAGGCTGCCCCGGATGGACCCCAGCCTCTGGCGCTGCTGGACCCGATCTTCAATTGCCAGACGGGTGAATTCGTCTTCCGCACCAGTGGCGGCAACGGCAAGCCCATCGAGTTCATGGGCATCGGCATTACGCCCTGGACGACCAACCCTAACCAGCGCCTCGACGACGCTCTGGTACGGGAAACCGGCCCGGTCATCATCACGCTGCGGGCGCGGCAGGACGGCGTGGAGGTAACGCGGACCTTCCACCGCCAGGCCGTCTGCGGCCAGGTGACGCCCGTTGCCAACCGGGCTCCCTTCGTAAACCGGGTCCCCAATACCCAGGTTGCCAACGCGGAAGTGTACTTCTCCTACGTGGTACCGGTCGAAACGTTCGGCGACCCGGACGGTGATGCCCTGACCTATAATGCTACCGGCTTACCCCAGGGTCTGGTCTTTTCCCCGAATACGAGGAGCTTCGTCGGCACGATTCCGACGGCGGGGTCCTACACCATCCAGCTGACCGCAACGGATCCCGGCGGGCTCTCGGCCACGACTTCGTTCCTGTTAAACGTCTTTGTCCGTGGATCGCAGGAACCGCTGGTTCTGCTCGAGCCGGGCTTTAACTGCCAGACGGGTGATTTTGTCTTCCGCACCAGCGGCGGCAACGGCAAACCCATCGAGTTCTTTGGCATCGGTATTACGCCCTGGACAACCAACCCCAATCAGCGCCTCGACGGCCCGCTGATGGTGGAAACCGGCCCGGTCATTATTACCTTGCGGGCGCGGCAGGACGGCGTAGAGGTAACGCGGACCTTCCCCCGCCAGGCCGTCTGCGGCGAAGTAACGTCGGGCACCAACCGCCCGCCTTTCGTAAACCTCCCCATCGGTACGCTTTTTCTGGCGAAAAATGATGATTTCCAACTCTTGCTGGAGTCAGTCCACTTCCAGGATCCCGATGGCGACAAACTGTCGTACACGGTAAGCAACCTGCCCGTAGGCGTTAAATTCGGGTCGTCCCAGGGGGACTATTACTTCTACGGGAAACCTACCCAATTGGGAACTTACCAGGTTTTGATAACGGCTTATGACCCCAAAGGGCTCTCGGCGTCGATGACTTTCGACTTTGTCGTTTACGATCCCTCCGAAGACCTCCCGCTGTACCTGGATGACCCCATCTTCGACTGCAAGACCGGCGAGTTCATCTTCCGCGCGGGAGGGGGCGACGGAACGCCCATCGAGTTCTTCGGCATCGGTATTACGCCCTGGACGACCAACCCCAACCAGCGCCTCGACGGCCCGCTGATGGTGGAGAAAGGACCGGTGATCATCGTGCTGCGCGCCCGCCAGAGCGGCAAGGAAGTGACGCTCACCTGGCAGCGTCAGGTAGCCTGCAACGAACCCGTGTTCAATACCGGCCGGAAGGCTGCCAAAGGGCCCGAACCCGTGGCCGGATTGCAGGTCAAGGTGCTGGGGAACCCCGTTCGGGATAACCGCCTGACGGTGGAAGTCAGAGGCGCCTATGGCGAACCGCTCCACTTCACGCTGACCGACCTCCAGGGCCGGAACGTAGCCAACCGCCGCGTGGCCCGCCCGGCCACCGTGGAACGCCAGACCTTCCTCCTGTCCGACCAGCCCGCCGGCACCCTGCTGCTGAACGTCACCGCCGGGGATCGGACTCGGACGGTTAAGGTGGTGAAGGAATAAAATAAGGATTGAAGGACTGAGGGATTGAAGGATTGAAGGTCTATAGCCGTTCTGGTCTGAATCGCTATAGACCCGCAGCGGCGGACCGCTTCAATCCTTCAATCCTTCAATCCTTCAATCCTTATTCAAGCCGCCTGCCGCCAGACACCCCGCCCCAGTTCCCGCAGCAGGCTCAGGACGTCGCCGACTCCGTTGAGCCGGTAAAGGGCGCTGGTACTGCCCCGCCCGACCTTGATGGTGTATTCGTTGGGCTGGGTCAGGTTAACGAACATGTCCTCGTCGGTCCGGTCGTCGCCGATCGCCAGCACAAACTCGTAGGGGTAGGCCAGGGCCAGCTGCCGGGCAACCTTGCCCTTGTCCGTCTCCGTACTCTTCACTTCAATGACCCGGTTTCCGTCCAGGACCCGCAGGGTAGCCGGCAGCAGGTGCCCCAGCGTACTAATCAGCTCCCGAGACCGGGTAAACCCAGTTTCTTCGTCCGAATTGCGGTAATGCCAGGCCAGCGAGTGGCTCTTTTCCTCGACAAACGAACCCGGACACCGGCTGACAAACTCGTCCAGCACGGGCTGCACGATCGTCTTCCAGGCTCCATCATCCAGGCTGTCCTGCCGCCAGACGCCTTCCTGCCGCAGCGAGGCGCCGTGCTCGGCCACCATATCAATGGGCAGGTGTCCGAACCACTCGTTGAGCGAATCCCGGTCGCGGCCACTGATGATAACCACTTTATTTTCCGGCTGGGCCGCCAGTTGTTCCAGCAGCCGCACCACTTCGGCCGAAGGGCGCGCCTCTTCGGGCGTGGGCGCAAAGCCGACGAGCGTTCCGTCGTAGTCGAGCAGCAGCAGGCGCGAGCGGGCCTGCTGATACCGCTCCAGCAGCGAAAAACGGGCGCCGTCGCGCAGCAGCTGGGCCGAGCCCTGTTGCTGGGTTTGCTGCATGTTGAGCAGCGAGTCGATAAAATCCCGCGCCCACTGGCGGACGTCGTAGCCCTGAATGCGCTGCTGCATGGCTTCCAGGCGGCGTTCCTGTTCCTCGGGGGGCATTTCGAGCGCGACTTTCAGCTGTTCGCCGATCTCGGCTTCGTCCAGCGGATTGATCAGCAGCGCATCGCCCAGTTCCGTCGCTGCTCCCGTCATTTCGCTCAGGATCAGGACGCCCCGGCGGTCGCGGCGCGAGGCCACAAATTCCTTGGCGACCAGGTTCATGCCGTCACGAATGGGCGTAATCAGCGCCACATCGCAGGCCGAATACAGGGCCGATAGCTCCGTGGAAGAGACCGAGCCGTACTGGTACACGATCGGCAGCCAGGTCAGTGAGCCGTACTTTCCGTTGATGCGCCCCACGGCCTGTTCGATGAGTTGCTTCCGTTCGCCGTACTGCGCAATGACGTCGCGGGAAGGCACCACCACCAGAATGAACACCAGCCGTTCCCGGAATTCGGGGTAGTTTTCGAGAAACCAGGCGTAGGCATCCAGCCGCTGCATGACGCCTTTGGTGTAATCCAGCCGGTCGACCGAAAACAGGATGCGGGACTTGCGGTAAGCATCCTGCAGCTTCTCCCGCTCGGCCACCACCTCCTCCTTGTCGTAGGCATCGTTAAAGAGCGCGTAGTTGATGCCGACCGGAAACGAACCCGACTGAATGAGCCGGTTCTGGTAGGTGATCTTCCATACTTTATGGTGCACCCCCAGATTGAACTGCACCGACTCCAGGAAGTGAATATTGTACTCGTTGGTATGGAAGCCAACCAGATCGGCGCCCAGCAGCCCGGTTAGCAAATACTCCCGGCTTTTGCGCGGCAGAATCCGGATGAGTTCGTAGGACGGAAAGGGAATGTGCAGGAAAAAACCGATGGTCGCCTCCGGAGACCGCTCGCGACTCAGGCGGGGTAGGCCCATGAAATGGTAGTCGTGCACCCAGACCAGGTCCTGCGGTTGCAGCAGTTCGGCCACCGTTTCGGCTACGGCCTCGTTGGCTTTGCGGTAGGCGGTGAAGTAACCGTCCTGGTAGTCGACATAAGCCGGAAAATAGTGAAACAACGGCCAGAGGACCGAGTTGGCAAAGCCGTTATAAAAGTCATTATTGGTTTTCTTGTCCAGAAAAACCGGGACGTATTCAAAATCGTCGTTCAGCAGATGCCGGTATTTTTCCCAGGTCTTGCGCGGAAAGTCGGCGCAACCGATCCAGACTGGTTTCTGCTTGGCCTCGCTCAGGTCGAGCGATTTCATGGCGGTTACCAGTCCCCCGGCCGACGACTTAACCGTAATCGCCCCGTCCGTATTCTGAAAGGAGAATGGCAAACGGTACGAGATGATGACCAGTCGATTATCGTTCATAAATGGTGTGGTTATCCTGAAATTAAAATCCGTTTTGTAGCGAATAGTTTTGATCCGGACTGGAAAAATTGATTCCGGACCAAACCGCCGGCACGGGATGGCGGTTCCCTTAAGACACACTAATTGATTGCGTTCCATGTCTGCTCCCGGAAAGACGCTGCCGCTGCTGCCGCCTGACCAATTGTACGGTGCACTGTTTCACGACGTACAGATGGCTCACGTGTTTACGGACTCCAAAACCTTCGCGGACTGCTACCCCAAGTGCCCGCCCGAGGAGATTCTGAGCCGGTACGAAATTGAAAAAGTACGGGATGGCTTCCGGCTGGATCAGTTTGTGCAGTCCTTTTTCGACCTGCCGCCGAGCCCGGGAGCCGGCTACCAGAGCGATACCAGCCTGCCGACGGCCATGCATGCCGAACGGATGTGGCCGGTGCTGACCCGCCGTACCGAACCCAATACCACCCTGCTCCCGGTGCCGCACCCGTATATCGTCCCGGGCGGCCGTTTCCGGGGGCTGTATTACTGGGACAGCTATTTCACCATGCTTGGGCTGGAGGTAAGCGACCATCTGGACCTGATTCGCCAGATGATGACCAATTTCGGGCATTTGATTGCTACCTACGGCCATATACCCAACGCGAACCGCACGTATTTCCTCAGCCGCTCGCAGCCCCCGTTTTTTGCGCCAATGGTCCGGCTGCTGGCGGGAATCGATGGCCCGTCGGTGCTCCGGCGGTACCTGCCCGAGATGCAGAAAGAGCATAATTTCTGGATGGAAGGCGCCTACCGGCTGGATGCCGAGGAAACCCGTTACCGCCGGGTCGCTCACCTGCCGGATGGGACCATTCTGAACCGGTACTGGGACGACCGCTCCGCGCCCCGGCCCGAATCCTACCGCGAAGACGTCCACATGGCGCACCTGGCCCTACGGCAATACGGTACGCCCACCGAGGCGTTTTACCGGCACGTGCGCGCCGCCTGCGAATCGGGCTGGGATTTCAGCGCGCGCTGGTTTGCCGATGGGCACCACATGACTTCCATCCGGACGACGGACGTCCTGCCCGTTGACCTCAACTGCCTGCTGTACGTCCTGGAAAAAACGCTGGCCGACAGCTACCGCCTGGATCATTCTGAAGTTGCCGCTCATTACGACGACCTGGCCGAGATGCGTCGCAAGGCCATTCTGAACCTGTTCTGGAGCGAATCGGAAGGCTTTTTTGTCGATTACGATCTGGTGGAGGAGCGGCCGCTATCGCTGCTGACGCTGGCGGGGCTTTTTCCGCTTTACGTCGGCATCGCCACCCCCGAACAGGCGGCCCGGGTCCACGAACGCATCCGCCGGGACTTTCTCCAGGCCGGCGGGGTGGTGACCACCCTGATCCGATCCGGCCAGCAGTGGGATTCCCCCATCGGCTGGGCGCCCCTGCAATGGATTGCCTACGTCAGTCTGGAGCAGTACGGCTATACCGATACGGCCCGGGAAATCGCCCGGCGCTGGCTGGCTCTGAACGACAAGGTGTTTCGGCATTCGGGGAAGATGATGGAAAAGTACAACGTGGTCGACGATAGCCTCACGGCAAGCGGTGGCGAGTACCCGAACCAGGACGGCTTCGGCTGGACCAACGGCGTGTACCTACGGCTGGCCCACAACCTCCAGCAGGCCCTTCCCGGCTCTTGAACCGAGCGGGTAACCTGCCCGGGCGGCTTACTTACCGGCCGTATGGGCTTTTCCTGCCTGATTGCCCCGGTTTCTGCGGTCAATCATTGTCAATCTTTACCGAATTATGTGCTATCGGCGCATAACAGCCCGGGCGTGTTGAGCAGTTGCCTCAAGATGCGTTATTTCGCAGGAGATACCCAAACCTTTCCCTACCGCATGTACCTTCTTGGATTTGACGTAGGCAGTTCGTCCGTCAAAGCATGTCTGCTGGAAGCCGACACGGGCAAGGCGGTCGCGACGGCCTTCTTTCCTCCCACCGAAATGCCGATTGAGGCTTCCCAGCCGGGTTTTGCCGAACAGCAGCCCGAAGCCTGGTGGCAGAATGCCTGCCTGGCGGCCCGGGCCGTATTAAGCCAGTCCGGCGTACAGGGAGCCGAAGTAAAAGCTATCGGCATCTCCTACCAGATGCACGGGCTGGTGGTGGTCGACCGCGACCAGAACGTCCTCCGGCCGTCGATAATCTGGTGCGACAGCCGGGCTGTTCCTTTCGGTGAGCAGGCATTCCGGGCCCTGGGCGCCGACCGTTGCCTGAGCCATCTGCTGAACTCTCCCGGCAATTTTACCGCCGCCAAACTGGCCTGGGTGAAGGCCAACGAGCCCGGCGTTTACGCGCAGATCGACAAAATCATGCTGCCGGGCGACTATCTGGCGGCCCGCCTGACAGGTGAGGTAGTGACGACGGCCTCGGGCCTGTCGGAAGGCATTCTCTGGGACTTCCTCGAAAACCGGCCCGCCGATTTCCTGCTGCAGTATTACGGCTTCGCGCCGGACCTGCTGCCAGCCATCCGGCCGACTTTTGCCGAGCAGGGGCAGCTGACGGCCCGGGCGGCTACCGAGTTGGGCCTGGCAGCGGGAACGCCTGTCACCTACCGGGCCGGCGACCAGCCCAACAACGCCTTTTCCCTCAACGTCCTGCATCCGGGCGAGATCGCCGCTACGGCTGGTACTTCGGGCGTGGTCTACGGGGTCAGCGACCGGGCGCAGTTCGATCCGCTCTCGCGGGTGAATACCTTCCTGCACGTTAACCATACGCCCGAAGCGCCGCGGTACGGCGTACTGCTGTGCGTCAACGGCACGGGGATTCTCAACAGCTGGCTGCGCAATCACCTGCTGCGCGGAAGCGTCGATTATGCCGAGATGAATGAGCTGGCCGCCCACGCGCCGGTCGGGTCGGACGGGCTCGTCTGCCTGCCGTTTGGCAACGGGGCCGAACGGGTGCTGGAAAACCAGGACCCTGGCGCCTCCTTCCACGGACTGCAGCTTACGCGGCACGGCCTTCCTCATATGCTTCGGGCCGCCCAGGAAGGCATCGTCCACGCCCTGTACTACGGCATCCAGGTGATGGAGCAGGTCGGCGTCGGACTGAAGACCATCCGGGCGGGAGAAGCCAATATGTTCCTCAGTCCCATCTTCCGCGACACGCTCGCCAACCTGACCGGCGCAGAAATCCAGCTTTACAACACCGACGGAGCCCAGGGGGCTGCCCGGGGCGCGGGGCTGGGGGCGGGCATCTACGGGAGCCGCGAAGAAGCCTTCATCGGCCTGAACGTGGTGCGGACCATCCAGCCCGATACCCGGGCCGAGGCCGGCTACCGCGAGGCGTACGAGCGGTGGCTGGCGGTGCTTACGAAAGCGTAGATTCGTTTAGGGTTTATAGTTTAGGGTTTATAGTTAGGGCTCCACTTCCACCCTATCCCCTTCATAACCAAAAACGCTAAACCTTAAACACTAACCTATTTTTTCATGGTCGATTATCGTCAGATTATCACAATAGAACCGGGAAAGCGAGGAGGCAAGCCTTGTATTCGGGGGATGCGGATTACGGTGGGCGACGTATTAGGCTGGCTGGCGCTGGGGATGACCATTGAGCAGATCATTGATGAATACCCCGAATTAACTCCTAGTGATATCTATGCCAGTCTTGCTTTTGCGGCAGCCAAGGAGAACAACATTCGCAATCAGGCATGAAGCTACTGCTTGACCAGAATATCTCGTTCCGGGTCGTCCCTAAATTAAAACCCTACTACCCGGAAGCTACCAGCGTCAGGGAAAAAGACTTGTACGAAAAAGACGATCGGGCAATCTGGGAATTCTGTCGCCAGCAGGGCTACACCATTGTGACGTTTGATGAAGATTTGTATAACCTGACTACTTTATACGGGCCTCCGCCCAAAATCATTTGGCTCAAAACGGGCAACCTGACGAACGATGAAGTGGCCGAACTCCTTCTGCGTTATCGACAGACGATCAACGACTTCCTGGAAGGCCCCGATACGGAGTCATGTCTCGCCATCTTTAAAAGTGGAACGATTTCGCTTCCCTGAATAGAAACCATTAACCAATCGCTAAGCTTACCATTTTCCTGCTTTCTTTTTAAACCTGAATACACGAATGGCCCAACTGAACCTGACCCTCGGTGACAAGGAGTATTTTCCTTTTGTAAAAAATCCGGTTCCCTTTGAAGGACGGGAATCCGACAATCCGCTGGCGTTTAAGTGGTACGACGCCAACCGTCCCATCATGGGCACGCCCATGAAAGACCTTTTCCGCTTTGCGGTTGCCTACTGGCATACCTTCTGCGGCACGGGCGCCGATCCTTTCGGCCCGGGCGTGAAGCTCTTTCCCTGGGACCAGCACAGCGACGCCATGGGGGCCGCTTTCCAGAAGATGGATGCCGCCTTCGAGTTCATCACCAAGATGGGCATGGAGTACTACTGCTTCCACGACGTGGATGTCGCCCCGGAAGGCGCTTCCAACAGCGAGTTTGAGCAGAATTTCCGCAAGATCGTCGACTACGCTAAGCAGAAGCAGGCGGCCAGCGGCGTGAAGCTGCTCTGGGGCACGGCCAACCTCTTTTCCCACGCCCGCTACATGAACGGGGCGGCCACCAATCCCGATTTCCACGTCCTGGCCCATGGCGGCTGGCAGGTGAAAAACGCCATCGACGCCACCATCGAACTCGGCGGCCGGGGCTACACCTTCTGGGGCGGCCGGGAAGGCTATATGTCACTGCTGAACACGAACATGAAGCGCGAGCAGGAGCACCTGGGCCGCTTCCTGCAGATGGCGCGGGATTACGCCCGCAAGCAGGGCTTCAAAGGGGCGTTCTACATCGAGCCCAAGCCCATGGAGCCCACCAAGCACCAGTACGATTTCGACGCCGCCACGGTCGTTGGCTTTCTGAACCGCTTCGGCCTGCAGGACGATTTCGAACTGAACATCGAAACCAACCACGCCACGCTGGCCAGCCACACCATCGCCCACGAACTGCAGGTGGCGGCCGACAATAACATGCTCGGCTCGATCGACGCCAACCGGGGCGATTACCAGAACGGCTGGGATACCGATCAGTTCCCCATTGACCTCTACGAACTCACCGAGGCCATGCTGGTGATCCTGGAAGCCGGCGGGCTTAAATCGGGCGGGGTGAATTTCGACGCCAAGACGCGCCGGAACTCCACGGACCTGGAAGACATCTTTATCGCCCATATCGGCGGGATGGACGCCTTCGCCCGCGCCGCCATCACGGCCGAAGCCATGCTGACCAAATCGCGCTACAAGCAGCTCCGCACCGAGCGCTACGCCAGCTTCGACTCCGGCGAAGGCGCCCGCTTCGAACGCGGTGAACTGACCCTGGAAGACCTGCGGACCTACGCCTCCCAAAACGGCGAGCCGAAGCAGATCAGCGGCAAGCAGGAGCTGTTTGAGATGATTATTAATCAGTACATTTAACTGTTTATAGTTTAGTGTTTATGGTTTATGGTTGGCTTCGCCCGCTTGTCATCTACCAGGCGGAGCCAACTATAAACCATAAACACTAAACCATAAACTCCTCCCCATGAAACTCCTCCCCCTCCTAGTACTAGCCTCCTCCGCCGCCTTCGCCCAGTCGGCGGAGGAAACGGCCGTGCGCGCGACGATCGACCGGATGTTCGACGGCATGCGCAAGGCGGATACGGTGCTGTTTAAGTCGGTCTTCGCCCCGGGGGTGACCCTGCAGAGCGTGGCCCGTAACAAAGAAGGAGCCGTGGCGGTACAGAGCAGTTCCATTCCCGGTTTCGTGGCGGCCGTCGGGAAGCAGAAAGCCGGCGCGCTGGACGAACGGCTGGCCGGGTACGACATTAAGGTCGACGGTGAGATGGCCGTAGCCTGGACGCCCTACACCTTCTACTACAACGGCCAGAAAAGCCACTGCGGCGTCAATGCCTTTACGCTGGTCAAGCTGGCGGGCGAGTGGAAGATCCAGGCGATCATCGACACCCGGCGGCGGGAAAACTGCCCCTGACCGTGCACCGCTTCGACACCCTGGCGTACCTTCAAACCGGGACCGAGCGCCAGCGGCGGGCGTACGCTGTCCTGACCGCGCATGGCGTCTTCGACCATCTGGCCGCCTACCAACCCATCCTGGCCGGGACGATTCCGCTGGACATCGATATTGCCGGAAGTGACCTGGATATTCTTTGTTATTGCCCGCAGCCTGAGTCGTTCCGGGAAGAGCTGGTCCGGCAGTTTGGCCGCTGTACCGGTTTTGTCGTTCGGGAAAAACAAGTACGGGACCGCCAAACCGTGATTGCCAATTTCTTCCTGGATGAGTTTCCCGTTGAACTCTTTGGCCAGAACCGCCCCGTTCGGGAGCAGGAAGCCTACCGGCATCTGATTACGGAAGAGGCGTTGCTGGTAAAGTACGGCGAGCCGCTGCGCCGGGAGGTCCGCCTCCTGAAGCAGCAGGGCATCAAAACCGAACCGGCCTTTGCCCAGGCGCTGGGGCTCCCCGGCGATCCGTACGAAGCCTTGCTGCAGACACCCCAACCCTAGCAGGACGTCCCTTCGCCTCCCACTACTGCTCCTCCTGATCGGGATCATTATTGTGGCCCTGCCCGATTCCCATATCCAACTTTTCCTGCTCAGCCAGGCCGCCTGGCCCTTCGCTCCGGGACATGGTAAGCCTAATCTGTAGGGGCCTGGCGTTCTACCGGCGCTGAAGTAGATCCGTACTGATTCCAACCGCTCAAACCTTATTTTGCGGCCCAAAACCCAGGGCGCACAAGGTGTTATTGCTCCATCAACCCCCCGTTGCATGGAGGCCTCTCTGACCGCTCTTCGTCCCTATCCGCTCGCGCTTCGTGACCACCGCTGGCTGCGCTACGGCACGTTCTTCTACCTTTACTTCATGCAGGGCATTCCGGCAGGCTTCGCGCTCTACGCGCTGGCCAATTACCTGACGGCCGAAGGGCTGAGCGCCGCTGCCGTTGGCCAGTTTGCCGCCGTGGTGGGCCTGCCCTGGGCATTTCAGTTCGTCTGGGGGCCGGTTATCGACAAATTTCAGGGCTCACCCATGGGCGCGCGCCGGCCCTGGGTACTGCTGGCGCAGCTGCTGGCCTTCCTCGCTTCGCTGGGCATACTGCTGGTCGACGATCCGGTCCGGCAGGTTGGCATTCTGTCGGTGGTTTTCTTCGTTCACAGCGTTTTTGCTTCGGTTCAGGACGCCAGCGTGGACGCCCTGGCCATTTCCGTCACGCCGGAAGGCGAGCGGGGCCGCAGCAATGCGTTTATGCGGGGCGGCTTCCTGTCGGGCATCTCGCTGGGGGCGGCCCTGCTGGCTTACCTGCTCCGAAACGGCGGTTTTACCCTGGCGGCTACGGTGCAGTCGGTCCTGCTGCTGGGCTTTACCGTCCTGACCTTCTTCATCAAGGAACGCCCCGAAGACGCTCTCTGGCCCGCGCGCCTGAAACCCATGCCGTCCGCACCCGGCACGGTGGTTCGTCCGCGCAGCCTGCGACAGACCTATACGCTGGGCTGGCTGTTTCAGCAGTTACTCCGGGGGCTGACGACCCGGCGAAGTCTGCTGCTGTTTGTGCCCATGCTGGCTTATTACGCCTGCGTGAGCGTCTTCAACCGGGCTTACTCCTACCACCTGATCCGCCAATTGGGCTGGGCCGACACCGACGTTTCGGTACTGCAGGGGACGCTGGGGACGGGCATCATTCTGGCGGTTGTCCTAACGGGCGGCGTCCTGGCCGACCGCCTGGGACCAGTCCGCCTGCTGCTGGGGGTCATGGTGTTCAATACCCTTTGCTACTTTGTCGCCAATGGCCTGAGCGTTCACTGGGAGCAGGCAGCCTTTGCCCGGGGTATCCTGGTTACCTGGACGCTGATGGACCCGCTGTTCAGTGTAGCGGCGATGCCCCTGCTGATGTCACTCTGCCGCCGTCCCGTGGAAGGCTCCCAGTTTACGACCTACATGGCGCTGGTCAACCTCTGCGACATCCTCGGCGCCTATGTATCAGGCCAGGCCCAGATGCACCTGGCCGCCCCGCAAATCGGCCTTATTTGCGGCGGCATCATGGTGGTGGCTACGCTCGTGGCCGGCCGAACCGCGCTGAAACGACCCACCCGGGAGGTCACCGAGGCAGGGCCGTAGGGGCACCGTCGGAAGGCTGGGAAGAACAGAAATGGCCCGTATCTTTGGAACGATTGGCTTTTCTCCATGAACCTGACCACCCACCGGCTCCGCATCCGGAACCTCCGCGAATCTGACCTCGACGCCTTCCACGCCTACCGCTCCGATCCGGCGGTGACGCGCTACCAGGGCTTCGAGCCAATGAGCCGGCAGGAGGCGCGCGACTTTCTGCACGAAATGGCAACCGCCGCCTACGGAAAGCCCGGCGATTGGGTGCAGTTCGGTATTGCCGACCGGGAGACGAACCAACTCCTGGGCGACTGCGCCCTCAAACCCGACGCCCAGGATCCGCGCATGGCCGAAATCGGGCTGACGCTTGCGCCCTCCGCCCAGGGGCGCGGGCTGGCTACCGAAGCGTTACGGGCTTTGATCGGCTGGTTGTTTGCCGAAACGGAGGTCGTCCGGGGGGTCCTGATCACGGGTACCGAAAACACCGCCTGCGTACGCCTCCTGGAGCGCTGCGGCCTGCGCCGGGAAGGGCATTTCGTTGAGAATGTCTGGTTCAAAGGCCGCTGGGCCAGTGAATTTCTGTACGCGGTGCTGAAGCGGGAGTGGGGTGGGGTTTGACTGTTGACGTTGGACGTTTGACTGTTGACGCTTGACGTTGGACGTTTGACTTTTGACAAAGGATACCCAGCCTCCTCCATCCAAAGTCAAACGTCAAGAGTCAAACGTCAAGAGTCAAACTCAAATCCCCACCCGCTGCTGCAAAATGGAAAACGCCGTATCGTACTGCGCTTCGACTTTTCGGAGGGCGGTTCGGACGTTGGTCTGGGCGCGGGCGTAGTCAGCATGGACCTGCATGAGCCGGTCGGTAATCTGCTGGCCGGTCGACTGCTCGATTTCAAACGTCCAGTCGCCCAGGCCCAGGTCGTAGTACATTTGTCCCTTGATCGTATCCTGGGGCTGGCGGAGGTAGAAACAGGGCGTCCCGTTCGCGGCGGCAATGATGGGCGAATGGCATTCGAAGCTGAGGATGGTATGGGCCCGGGCGTAGAGCGAGGCCGCTTCGTCGGGTAACCAGTAGCCGCGTTTCACCACGTAAGGTTTCACATCGGCGGGAAGTGGGTCGATCAGCAGCTCGTCCATGATGTCGACCTGGTAAGTCATTTCGGGGCAGACCAGCACTTTGTTCTTCGTCGTTCGCACCCAGGCCACCATCGCCTCGCGGAGCTTGGCGTGGTCGATTTCTTTCCACTTGGCGTTTACTTCCTCCACCATCCGGATGCGGTCGGCGTTCCAGCCGTTATTATTGGGCTTGAACTGGTGGTAGGGCGTATAGCGCAGCCGGGGTACCACGACGATGAATTTACGGTTGTCCAGCTGATGCTCCCGCAAAAAGGCCGCCGCCCGGGGTTTGTCCTGGATGGTCAGCGCAAAGGTGGCGTCCGGGGCAAAGGCGATGTGCGATCCTGCCAGGCCGCCTTTCCGCAGCACTTCCACCGAGGCCGTTTCGCGGGTGTAGATAAAGGAGGCGTGTTCGAGCAGCGCCTTCAGCTCGGGCGTCAGATCCTGGATGGTCACCCCAAAGAGGCCAAACGGCTTCCGGGTCTGACGGTGCCAGGCCTGAAGATAATCCGCCGCCATCACCGAAGGCCCCGAACCGTGGATGAACAGATCGGCTTCCGCGAAAGCCGCCTTCACCTCCTCGGCCTGAGGGACAAAAGCTTCGTTGACCGCGCCGTGGATAATCCGGACGTCCGGGTAGTGCTGACCCAGCATGGTTTCGACCTTTTCGCTGCGGCTTTTTTTCCAGAGGATGATCCGGGCCTTGGGCATTCGTTTCTTCAGCACCGCCAGCAGACCCGGTGTATGGGCGATATCGCCGATGTTGACATCCTGCCAGCCGGAGGTAATCAGCAGCACCGGATTGGCCTTGCCGCTGGCGCGCAGCAACTGAGGCAGGAGCATCGCCGCCGCGGCTGCAGGAACGGCCTGGCGCAGGAAGCGGCGGCGGGTGGAGCGTTCAGGGGACAAGTGCATGGTCTATCGTAAGGACTAAGGTGAAAATCCCGGCTGGGGTCAGCATCGGTAGAACTCCAGCCTCATAAAGGCAGGCGCGTTGCATTTATCCTCCAGGAACGCCTAATCTTCCCAGCGCGGCGGGCGTTTTTCCAGGAAGGCGGCCATGCCCTCGCGGGCGTCGGGCGTTTGCTGGATGGCCTGAAACTGGGCGTGGAGGTAAGGCTGGTACTGGTCGCGGGAAAGCCGTTTGAGCTCCTGGTAGGCCTTCAGACCGGCCTGCTGGGCGGTGGGCGAATGCTGCTTCAGTTCGTCGGTGAGTGCGCTGACTGCCGCGTCCAGTTGCTCCGCCGCGACCACCTCACTGACCAGCCCGAGCCGCCGGGCTTCGCCGGCCCCGATCGTCCGGGCCCGCAGGCAGAGGTCGAGCACTGCCCGCGGCGGCATGATTTCCAGCAGACTGGCCATTACCTGAAACGGAAACAACCCCCGCTTTACCTCCGGCAGACTAAAACTGACTGTATCGGCGGCAATGACGTGCGTACAGCCCCCAACCAGCAGAAAACCGCCCGCGTATACCGGTCCCTGCACCCGCCCCACGCAGGGTTTGTGCAGCCCGGCCAGCAGTTCGCCCAGGCGGACGGGCTCCGCCGGCGGGGGCACGGTTTCGGGCTCGCTGCTTCCTTCGGTCAGGCTTTTGAGGTCCATGCCCGCGCAGAAGGTATCGCCCGCCGCGGCCAGCACAACCACCCGGACCGACCGCTCGTAATGGGCGTAGGCCAGCGCAAACGCCAGTTCGTGCAGCAGCCCGGGGCTCAGGGCGTTTTTCTTTTCGGGGCGGTTGAGGGTGATCGTCAGCACATGCTCGCGCAGCTCGGTACGCAGGTAGCGGAAAGACACCGACGGAAAGGCCGCGGTCTGGTCGGGACTATACAGCATCGTTAACAGGGGACTGTTATGGCTGCGAAGGAACGGCATCCGGGGCATAAAGCCAACCCCTCCTCCCGGCTAAGCGCTCAGATTTGGGAACATCTGCCCCGCCGAGCCGGTTGAATTCCCAAATTCGTATCACTATATGAGAACTGTATTGCTGGCCCTGGCCGGCCTTTTGCTGACGACCGCTACGCTGGCCCAGCGGACCGTCCGGCTGACGGGAAACGTCCCGGGCATGACCGACCGGACCATCTACCTGCGCAAAACCGATAATTCCAACAGTAAAGTGCAGACCGTCGATCAGGTCCAGTCCCGCGGCGGCCGGTTTGAATTCAGCCGCAGCATTCCGGAAGTGGATTTTTACAGCGTGGTGGCGGACGGGCTGCCGGGACAGGTGCAATTTATCTGGGACGGGGAAGTACGGCTCGAAGGCCAGCCCGATGCGTTCCGGGAGGCAACGGTCAGCGGCTCATCCCTGACCGACGAATGGCTCCGCTTCCAGGCCGAGGTTGAACGCCCGTATCGGGATACGCTGATGACGCTCTACAATGACCGGCAGCGGACGCCTGCCGACACGGCCCTGCGCGGCAAGGTAACGCGCGAGGAAACCCGCCTCCGGCAGCAGCAGTACCGCATCGTCCAGGACCGCATCCGCCGCCAGCCGAATTCGCTCCTGAGCCTTTACCTGCTCAACTGGTACTGGACCAACTTCACCCCGGCCGATGCCCGCTCCCTGTACAACCAGCTGGATGCTACGCTCAAAGCCCATACGGTTGCCCGGCGTCTTGAACGACAGCTTGCCCGTTGAATAAGTTTTGGTTTGTTCATACCCTCCGGTATCCCCTGATTAGACAGCTACCCCTGAATTAAATTTTAACTTGGGTGTCTGCTGTTCACTAACCGCATCCTATGGCATCACCCGTACTCGCCGAAACACCCGTACCCTTGCTCTGGCAAATTGCGCTGGATCACTCGGCGAGTGCAATCGTTGTTTATCAGGCCGTTCGGGATGCCAGCGACCGCATCGTGGATTTCCGCCTGGTCATGGCCAATCGGCAGGCGTCGATCTATATCGGACTGCCCGTCGAGGAGCTGCCCGGTCGGCTGGTCAGCGATCTGTATCCCGGCTCCCTGGGCTCGGGCCTTTGGGAAAGCACAGCCAATCTCCTGCAGCAGGGGAACACCTACCGGGGCGAGCACCCGTATTCCTTCGAACGCACCAATTTCCACGCCTGGTTTGACCTGACCATCACCCCTGTCGGTGACGGTTTACACGTTGTTTTTTCGTTTCTGGATATTACCGCCCGCCGACAAACGGCCCAGCAGCTGGAGGAGCAGGCGTCTCTCTTTACAAACATCCTGCAAACGCTCAATGGGGGCCTGGTCGTGCTGGAAGCCGTTCGCGACCAAACGGGCCAGGTCATCGATCTGGAGTATCTGCAGACCAGCCGCCAGGTACAGGAAGATCTGGGATTAAGCCCGGATCAATTCGCCAACCGACGCCTCCTCCAGTTCAATCCGGCCCTGAGCCAATCGAAGACCTGGCGCTCCTGCCTGGACGTCCTCCAGACCGGCGCGCCCCAGCGCTACGAAGAAGAACTCCGCCAGAATGGCCTGGAACGCCACCTCGACATTTCGATCGTCCGCCTGACGGAAGACCGGCTCCTGTTGAACTACACCGACATCAGCGAGCAGCGCAAGACATGCTGTACCTGCAGAGTGAGGCGGTTCTGTTTAAGACGATGTCGAACAACGTGCCCGATGCCGGGGCCCTGGTGGTCAACGCGGGCCTGCGCATTGTGTTTGCCAATGGCTACCTGCCCCCCAACCTGTTTCGCTCCCCGGACCTCAGCCGGGCCATCGGACGTCGGCTGAGTTATGCGCTGGATTCTCACTTGTGGGAAGAGATGTACCGGTATTTCCGGGATGCCCTGGGCGGCATGAGCCGGACCTTGATTCAGTTGTTTGACGATCAGGTGTATGAGGTATACGTCGGGCCGGTCAGCAAGGATGACGGGGAAGTGCTGATGGCGATTGCCATTTCCCGGAATATCACCCAGACCCGCCGGTACCAGCGCGAACTGGAGCAGTCCATCGCCGAACTGAAGCGCTCCAACGAGAACCTGGAGCAGTTTGCCTACGCTGCCAGCCACGACCTTCAGGAGCCGCTGCGGAAAATCCAGGCGTTCGGCGACGTGCTCAGCTCGCAGTTCGGTCCGCAGATTCCGCCCGCGGGCATTGATATCATCCGGCGCATGCAGCTTTCGGCCAACCGCATGTCGACCCTGGTCCGCGACCTGCTGACCTACTCGCGGCTGACAACCCAGAAGGAACCACACAGCGCCGTCGACCTGGCCGAGCTCTTTCCGACCGTGCTGACCCACCTCGACCAGCCGGACCTTCCCGCTGAGCAGGTCGTCCGCCTGCCCCGGAACCTGCCGGTCGTGACGGGCGATCCGCACCAGCTCTACCGGCTTTTCCAGAATCTGCTGTCCAACGCGCTCAAATTTGTCAAACCGGGTGAAAAACCGTCGGTAACCGTCACGGTACGCGAAGTAGAAGGTTCAGCCATTGATATGGTGCCGCCCGGCGACCGGCAGCGGTCGTTCTTCGAAATCAGCGTCATCGACCGGGGCATCGGTTTCGACGAAAAGTACGCGGACCGCATCCTGCAGGTGTTCCAGCGCCTGCACAGCCGGCAGCACTACCCGGGCACGGGCATCGGCCTGGCCATCTGCAAAAAAGTCGTCGACAACCACGGCGGCTACCTCCGCGTCTCCAGCCAGCCGGATCAGGGGGCAACGTTTCGGGTGTACCTGCCAATCGGGTGACGCTTGACTCTTGACGCTTGACATTGGACTGCTTTAATCAAACGTCAAGCGTCAAACGTCCAACGTCAGCACCTAGCCCTGAAGCATACTCAACTTCCGGTAAAACCCTTCGTCCATTTCCAGCAGATCGTCGTGGGTGCCGCGTTCGAGGATTTCACCCTGGTGGACGACCAGGATTTCGTCGGCATGCTGGATGGTGGAAAGGCGGTGGGCGATGACCAGGGTCGTGCGGCTGCTCATCAGGCGGGTGAGGGCTTCCTGGACCAGCTTTTCGGACTCCGTATCCAGGGCGGAGGTGGCTTCGTCGAGAATCAGAATGGGCGGGTTTTTCAGCACGGCCCGGGCGATGCTCAGGCGCTGGCGCTGCCCGCCGGAAAGGCGGCTGCCGCGATCGCCGATGACGGTCTGGTACCCATGCGACTGGGCCATGATGAAGTCGTGGGCGTTGGCAATCTTTGCCGCGTGGATGACCTGTTCTTCCGTGGCCTGGCTCCCGAAGGCGATGTTGTTGAAGATCGTATCGTTGAAGAGAATACTTTCCTGGGTCACGATGCCCATCAGATCCCGCAGCGAGGCCGTCGTGCAGTCGCGCAGATCCACGCCATCGATGAGAATCTGGCCATCGGTCGGGTCGTAGAAGCGGGGAATCAGATCAGCGATGGTCGATTTTCCGCCGCCCGATGACCCCACCAGCGCCACGGTCCGACCCTTTTCCAGGGTAAAACTCAGGTTGCGCAGGACGGTCCGGCCGGTGTGGTAGGCAAAGGAGACGTTACGCACCTCAATGGAGCGATGAAAACCCGTCAGCGGGCGGGCCTTGGGCCGCTCCTGCACGGACGGAACAGTGTCGATCAGTTCCAGCACCCGCTCCCCGGAGGCCAGCCCCCGCTGCGTACCGCTGAAGGCATTGGCGATTTCCTTGGCCGGGCGCATCACCTGGGAAAAAATGGCGATGTAGGTCACGAACTCGGAGGCCGACAGTTCCGACTGGTTTGAGAGCACCAGCGAGCCGCCGTACAGCAGAATTCCCGCCACGACCGTGACGCCCATGAATTCCGAAAAGGGGGAAGCCAGTTCCCGGCGGTTGGCCAGCGCCCGCACGGCCCGGCGGTACCCCTCGTTCTCTTCCCGAAACTTGCCGACGACGTAGTTTTCCGCGTTGAAGCCTTTCACGACGCGCATTCCCCCGAAGGTTTCGTCGAGCAGACTGATCAGGCCCCCGAGCCGCTGCTGCCCTTCCTGGGCGTCTCGCTTCATGCGCTTGACCAGCGTGGCAATAAAGCCGCCGGAAATGGGAATGACCAGAAAGGCAAACAGCGTCAGCTGGACGGAAATGCTGAAAAGCGCATAGAGATAAAATACAAAGAGGAAAAACTCCTTCATTGCCGCCGACAGCGTGTTGGCGATCGAGTTTTCGACTTCCTGCACGTCGGTCATCAGCCGCGAGATCAGGTTTCCCTTGCGTTCGTTGGAAAAGAAACCCAGGTGCAGCCGCACGGCCCGGTCGAAGACCGCCTCCCGGAGCTGGGCCACCATCCGGGCCTTGAACGCCTCCAGCTGGCGCACGGAGAGGTACTTGAACAGGTTACTCAGCAGCACCGACACCACGATGATGATGCAGACAAACTTCAGGGCCCCTTCCCGGCCGTAGGTCTGAAAGGATTGCAGAAAATAGTAGCGGAACAGGTCGGAAACCGCCTGCGTATTCAGCGAGAGCCGGGGCGGTGGCTGGCTCAGCAGCGTCTGCAGCTCCTGCTGGCTCACCTGGTTGAAGAGGACATTGAGCAGCGGAATGAGCAGCGTCAGGTTCAGCACCGCAAACGCACTGGCCAGTACCGAGAGGGGTAAAAACGAACCGATGAACCGGCTCAGCGGTTTGGCGAAGGAAAGAAGGCGAAAGTACGTTTTCATTAGTTACCCCAAAGGTCGCAAAGAATTTCGGGAATTGGACAACGCCCCGCCGAAAGGTCCGCAGCCTCAGGTGTGGCGGCTTTCGGGCGCTCTGCACCGAACATTCCGCGGGACTTGCGTACCTTTACCGGATGTTTGCATCGTTATAGTGATCGAACGCAACCTCAACGAGTTCATGATGAAGTTCCCTTTGTGCCTGGGTGGTTTGCTCCTGTTCAGCCTGGTTTCCTGCGAAACCCTAATTCCCGGAAAAAAGACCTCCGACCGTTTTGCCACGACGCCGGAACGCGCCGCTATTCAGCCGGGGCTAATAGATGAAGCGTCGGGAATCGCCGATAGCCGCACCATCGAGGGGCATCTCTGGGTACACGAAGACAGCGGGACGCCCGCCCAGCTCAACCTGCTCAAAAAAGACGGTACGCTCGTCGGCCGCCTGCCCCTGCCCGGCATCGGCAACCGCGACTGGGAGGATATGGCCGTCGGGCCCGGCCCCCAGGACGGCGTTTCGTACCTCTACCTGGGCGACATTGGTGACAATACCGGCCAGAACGCCGAAAACTACATCTACCGGCTGCGGGAACCCCGGAGTGCCAGCGAAGCCGTAACGGGCATCGAGCGCATTGCCTTTCGCTACCCCGACGGAGCGCGCGACGCCGAAGCCCTGATGATTGATCCCCAGACCAGGGACCTGTGGATCATCAGCAAACGGGAAGAAAAAGTGCACCTGTACCGCCTGCCTTACCCGCAAAGCACCTCCGAAACCCGCACGGCCGATTACCTGGGCGAACTGCCCCACAGCCTCGTCACCGGCGCCAGCATCTCCCCCGACGGCAACGAAATCCTGGTACGAACCTACCTGGCCGTCTACCACTGGCGGCGCTCATCGGGTCAGTCCGTAGCCGACGCCATGCAGCGCACGGCGGGCCGGTCGCTGGCCGCCGACTTCGAGCCCCAGGGCGAAGCCATCTGCTTCGAGCGCAACGGGGGCGGGTATTACACCCTCAGCGAGCGGGCAAACGCCCAGCGCGTAACGCTCAACTTTTACAAACGCCAGTAAGCGCTGAACCGGGCCCGAAAACATTTCCGGCCCGGCCGGGGTTGGGAAAAGAGCATTCCAGACAACCGTGACTTCTCCTTCCGCTGCTGTTATTGGCGCCGGTATTGCCGGCATTGCCTCCGCCATTCGCCTGGCGGTGAAAGGCTACCGCGTCGACGTGTACGAAGCCAACGCCTATCCCGGCGGAAAGCTCTCCTCCTTCGATCTGAACGGCTACCGCTTCGACGCCGGGCCGTCACTATTTACCATGCCCCACCTGGTGGATGAGCTGCTCCGGCTGGCGGGCAAACAGCCGGCGGATTACTTTTCCTACCAGCGCCTCGACGAAACCTGCCGCTACTTCTGGGATGACGGTACGCGCCTGACGGCCTGGGCCGATCCCGACGCCTTTTCGCGGGAAGTGGAAACGAAATTGGGCGAACCGGCCGATCACGTCCGGGCGCACCTCCGCGACAGTGCCCTGAAGTACGACGTCACCGAAAAGCTCTTCCTCCACCGCTCGCTGCACCGCTTAAGCACCTGGCTCAACCGGGATGCGCTCCGCGGCTACTGGAACCTGCCCCGCCTCGGTGTATTTGGCACCATGAATGCCGCCAACGAGCGCCGCTTCCGCCACCCCAAGCTGGTCCAGCTCTTCAACCGCTACGCCACCTACAACGGCTCGGACCCCTACCAGACGCCCGCCACGATGAACATCATTCCGCACCTGGAATACAATATCGGCGCGTTTTTCCCCGCCGACGGCATGATCGGCATTACCAACAGCCTCGTCCGGCTGGCGGAAGACCTGGGCGTATGCTTTCACTTCAATGCGCCGGTGAAGGAAATGGTGACGGAGGGAAAGCGGGTGACGGGAATACGGTTAGGCGCTGGGGGGAAGATCGGGATGTATCCCTACGATCTGGTTGTTTCGAACATGGACGTGGTCAATACCTTCCGGAAGCTCCTGCCGGGCGCGCGGCAGCCGGAGCGGATTCTGCGGCAGCCCAAATCCAGCTCGGGCCTGATTTTTTACTGGGGCATCCGGCAGTCCTTTCCGGAGCTCGGCCTGCACAACATTTTCTTCAGCAACGACTACCGGGCGGAGTTCGACGCCCTGTTCCGCCGCCACGACCTGACCGACGACCCCACGGTTTACCTCAACATCACGTCCAAACACAAGCCCGACGATGCCCCCGCGGGCGGCGAGAACTGGTTTCTGCTCATCAACGCGCCCAACAACACGGGCCAGGACTGGGATGCTCTCATCGACCGCACCCGCCGGAACATCATCCGCAAGCTGAGCGAGGTGCTGGGCGTCGACCTGGCGCCGCTGATTGCCTGCGAAGCCATCCTCGACCCGCGCAGCATCGAGGCCCGGACGTCGAGTTCGCAGGGCGCGCTGTACGGCAATTCGTCCAATAACCGCTTTGCCGCCTTCCTGCGCCACGCCAATTTCTCGCACGAGTTCGAAAACCTGTACTTTGTCGGCGGGAGCGTTCACCCCGGCGGCGGGATTCCGCTTTGCCTGCTGTCGGCTAAGATCGCGACCGAGATGGTGGACTAAGGGAAGCGCGGGAGCCGGGCAGTTGCGCCTTTTCCATAAATGAACCAACTTTACCCGACGGATGGGAAGCGGAAAAACACATACCTGCTGGTCTTCGGGCGCACTGACGGGGCTCTTTGCCCTGCTGGCGGTATGCCTGTTTGCGCTGACCGATAGCCAGGCCAGGGTTCCCGACGAGCCGCTTACCTGCGTCGTTTCCGCCGCCTCCCATGCCGATTCGCCCGGCCGCGCGGCCCACGAGCGCCCGACCCATTCCTTTTCGGTGGTGGCCCTGCCGGGCGCCCGCCTTGTTCTCCCGCCGGTAGGCTTCACCTATGCCCTATCGGCGGAACCCGCCAGCCTCCGATGGCTGACCGTTTACCGGCTGCCCGGCCAACCGGTCGCCAGCCAGACGCACTGCTCCGGCCACGCGCGGCTGCTCCCCTGCGAGAACCCCATCAACGCCCCCTGATTACCGGCCTGCCCGGCCCTTCCGGCCTAAATTCCTTCGTTTTTTTCCCATCCAGGCCCGCAGCCTCTGTCGGGTAAACCGCTCCGAATCCGGTGAGGGTGTTTCCGCTTTCCTCCCGGTTCGGTCCTGCCCGCTTGGCGGCCAACCGCTTAACGTCCTTACGCCATGACCCAACCGATCCACCCAAGTAAACCCTGGCTGCTCCTGCTGATGCTGAGCGCGGCCTGCCAGGATATTGTCGACCGACAGGCCCAGAAGCTGGAGGCCAAACGACAGCAGATTCCGTCCTACCGGGTTGTAACCATCGAAGGTTGCGAATATCTTCGGCTCGAAACCACGCACGGGTACGGGATCCTGACCCACAAGGGGAACTGCCTCAATCCCATTCACTGCCGGCGGGACACGCTGGCCGCCGCCGGCTCATCGGCGGTGCGTCCGTAGCCAAAACGCCTGATCAAGCATGCGAAACGTAACCCGAACCAACGCGGTATGGTGCACCTGCCTCACCTGATTCAGGATCTGGCCCTGATCCTGGGGGCCGCGGCCCTGACGACGCTCCTATTCAAACGACTCAGGCAGCCTCTGGTACTGGGGTATCTGCTGGCCGGGCTGCTGGTCGGCCCTAATTTTCCGCTTTTCCCGACCATTACCGACGGCGCCACGATCCGGATCTGGGCCGAAATCGGGGTTATTATTCTGCTGTTTAACCTGGGCCTGGAGTTCTCCTTCAAGAAACTGGCGCAGGTCGGCGGGGCCGCGGGGCTGACCGGTATCGTCGAAATTTCGGCCATGCTGGCGACGGGCTTTCTGGTCGGCCGGGGACTGGGCTGGACCACCCTGGACAGCGTGTTTCTGGGCGGTATTGTCGCCATTTCGTCCACGACAATTATCTTTCGGGCGTTCGACGAACTAGGCGTTAAGACCCAGCAGTTTACCAGCCTGGTTTTTGGCATCCTGGTGGTTGAGGATCTGGTAGCGATTCTGCTGATGGTCATTCTGTCGACGGTAGCCGTCAGCCAGACCGTCTTTGAAACCGAGATGGTGGTAGCCGTGCTGAAGCTGGTTTTTTTCCTGACCATTTGGTTCCTGGGCGGCATTTTTCTGGTGCCGAGCCTGCTGCGGTCGGCGAGCCGGCTTATGAACGACGAAACGCTGCTGATCGTGGCGCTGGGCCTTTGCCTGGGGATGGTGATTCTGGTGACCCAGGTCGGCTTTTCGCCCGCGCTCGGGGCCTTTATGATGGGCTCCATTCTGGCTGAAACGCTGTTTGTCGAGCGCATAGAGCATCTGCTGAAACCGATCCGCGACCTGTTCGGAGCCATTTTCTTCGTGTCGGTCGGGATGCTGATCGAGCCGGCCATGCTGGTCGAGTACGCCGGCCCGATTCTGCTGCTGGTCAGCGTGGTCATCGTCGGGAAAGCCCTTTTCGCCGGAGTCGGAGCCCTGCTGGCCGGGCAGTCGCTCCGCAACGCGCTCCAGACGGGCATGAGCCTCACCCAGATCGGGGAGTTTTCGTTCATCATCGCCACCCTGGGCCAGACGCTGAAGGTGACCAGCGACTTCCTGTACCCTATCGCCGTAGCCGTATCGGCCCTGACCACCTTCACGACGCCTTATCTGATCCGGGCCGCCAATCCGCTGTACGACTGGCTCACGGGCCGCCTCAGCCGCCGGACGCAGTGGCTGCTCAACCGCTACAGTGCCAAAACGCAGACCATCAGCGGCGTGAGCGACTGGCGGCTCCTGGTACGATCGTTTTTCCAGAACCTGCTGGTCAACGGAGTGGTGCTCATCTGCATTATCGTCCTGGCGTCGCGGGTGCTGCTCCCGGCCCTGGAGGACAGTTATCCCGGCCAATGGTGGCCCCGGTTCCTGACCGGCACCCTTGCCCTGATTGTAATGCTGCCCTTTCTGTGGGCGCTGGCGTTCCGGCCGGTCAACGCGCCCGTGAGCGCCCGCCTGTCGGAGCAGCGGAATCTGTTCCGGACGCCCCTCTGGATCATGACCGTCAGCCGCGTGCTGCTGGCCGTTGCCCTGCTGCTGGCCTACGTGTTTCTGTTCTCCCCCCTCACCAGCCGGATCCTGGTGCTGGGCGTTCTGGGACTAGTCGGCTGGATGGCGGGCCGGCGCATTCCACTCATTTACGAATTGATGGAGCGGCAGTTTCTGCTGAACCTGAACGCCCGGCAGCGGCAGCAGGAAGCCCGTCCCGGCCGCAATCTCCGGCCCTGGGACGCTCACCTGTCTTACGTGGAGGTATCGCCCGAATCCACCGTCGTAGGCAAAAATCTGGCGGAACTGGCGCTGCGGGAAGAATACGGGATCAACATCGTCTGCATCGAACGGGGCGCCATTACGCGGCTGGTACCCAACCGCTTCGACCAGTTACTCCCGGGCGACAAGCTGGCCGTGATCGGCACCGACGCCCAGCTGGAACGACTCCGACCGCTGGTCGAGACCCCCGAAACGGCCCTGCCCGGTTCTGTGGAGGACAGTTCGCTCCAGCAGATTCAGGTCGGCGAAAGCTCCTCCCTGGTGGGGCAAAGCATCCGCAGCTCCAGCATCCGGGAACACACCCAGGGCCTGGTCGTCGGCATCGAACGCCGCGGGGAGCGCATCCTGAATCCCGAATCGACCTTTGTTTTTCTGCCGGGCGATATTCTCTGGCTGGCCGGAAACACTCGGCTGATTCGGGCGTTCACCAAAGGCCGGACGTAGGCTTTGGCAGGCCCAAATAACCTGCCATACGGCCTAATTCACTATCTTGCCCTATGGATTACTCCTATTTGATTATCATTCTTAGCCTGTCGGTCCTGTTGTCGTATGTGTTTGACCTGCTTAGCAGCCGGTACCGGACACCCTCGGTGATTCTGCTGCTGGCTTCGGGCATGATTATCCGGCAGTTGACGGAATACTTCGATGTACGGCTTCCGTACCTGGATACCATCCTGCCGATTCTGGGTACGCTCGGGCTGATTCTGATTGTCCTGGAAGGGGCCCTTGAACTGGAGCTTTCCGGCGAAAAGCTGGGCATGATCCGCCGGGCGTTTTGGTCCTCCTTCATGTCCATTCTCCTCACTTCCCTGCTGATTGCCTCGACCTTCTACGCGCTGCTGCAGGAACCCTTTTTCAACTGCCTGGTAACGGCCCTGCCCTTCTCCATCATCAGCAGTGCCATTGCCATTCCCAGCGTACAGGGCCTGGGCCCTAACCACCGGGAGTTCATCGTCTACGAATCGGCCTTTTCCGACATCCTGGGCGTCATGACGTTTAACTTTCTGATTTACAACGTCCCGGGCGGACTATGGTCCATTGCTTCGTTTGCCAAGGATACGCTGGTCATGATGATTATCTCGATGATCTGCTGTTTTGTGCTACTGTACCTGATCAGTAAGATCAACCGCCGGATCAAGTTTCTGCCGATTGTCTCCTTTCTCTTCCTGGTCTACGCCGTCGGGAAGATCTACAAGCTGTCGTCGCTGCTGCTGATCCTGGTTTTCGGCCTGTTTCTTAACAATACCGAACTCTTTATCCGCGGCCGCCTGGACCGGATCCTGAAGAACGAACTGTTCGAACGCGAACTGGACCAGATCAAATACCTGGCGGCCGAAAGCTCGTTCGTCATCCGGACCTTCTTTTTTCTTCTGTTCGGCTATTCGGCCAACCTGGCTTCCCTGATCGATACCGACGCGCTGATTGTCAGCCTGCTGCTGCTACCGCTGATCTTCGGAGCCCGCTTCCTGACCCTGCGGATGACGGTCCAGGGCGCGCTGTCGCCCATTGTCTACATCGCCCCCCGCGGCCTGATTACGGTACTGCTGTACCTGGGTATTCCGGAAGAACTGCGGCTGCTGGGCTTCCGCGAAGGCATTCTGATGCTGCTCGTTATCCTGACCGCGCTGGTGATGATGGCCGGGGTTATTTCGTTCCGGGAAGAGGCGGCTGGGGAGCGGTGAGGGTGACTTTTGACGTTTGACGTTTGACTTTTGACTTTTGACGGATGGGTTAGGCGGGGTGGCGGTACCGCCAGAAACCGAGCCAGGGCCGTTTGGTCGGATAATCGAAATTGGTTTCGTGGGCGTAAGCCTCCCGCTCGAAGCTGATATTGAGGTAAGCCAGGTAATGGGTTTTGTACTGAAAACGCCGGATCAGGTACTCGAGCAGGTACCAGAGGTAAAAGGGCAGAATGCCCAGTTCAAGCTGCTGGCGCAGGTGAATGCGCTCGTGGTTGAGCAGTACGGCCGAGGGACGAACCGCGCGTACCAGCACCAGGGGAAACAAAGCCATGCCTTCCACCCAGAGAAAAGGCACCCGAATGACGATCATAGGTTTTACCAACTTCCTTTTAAACGACGCTAAAAACAGGATTGGGGTACAGAATGGTAAAAAGGCGTCCGATTTCCTGCTTACCTTTGTCCCTTTCCTCTATCCGCTCACCGTATGCTTATCGCACTCATTGCGGTGTTCGTCATTGGCTATCTGCTGATTGCGCTCGAACACCCCATCCGCATTAATAAAACGGCCTCGGCATTGATCACCGGCATTCTGTGCTGGACAATTTACGTATCCTCCGTTTCCGAAGCTGAGCCCGTGGTGGAAGAACTGTCACACCACCTGGGGGAGATTGCCGAAATTCTCTTTTTTCTGCTGGGCGCCATGACGATCGTGGAGTTGATCGACGCCCACGACGGCTTTACGATCATCACCGACCGCATTGCGAGCCGGAACAGCCGGGTGCTGCTCTGGATCATCTGCGGCCTGTCCTTTTTTCTGTCTGCCCTGCTGGACAACCTGACCACCGCCATCGTGATGGCCTCCGTCCTGCGCAAGCTGGTCCGCAACGCCGAGCAGCGGCGGCTCATGGCCGGCATGGTCATCATTGCGGCCAATGCCGGCGGGGCCTGGTCGCCCATTGGGGACGTGACGACCACCATGCTCTGGATCGGCGGCCAGGTGACAACGACCAACATCATCCTGACCGTATTTCTGCCCAGCCTGGTTTGTTTGCTGGTCCCGCTCGCGCTGATGACGCTTCGGTTCAAACCCGAACAGGAGGCTTTCGTGGCCACGGCCACCCATGGCATCAGTCGGCCTTATGTCACGCCCACCCAGCGCCGCGACCGGGGCATTATGCTGGCGGCCGGCATTACCGGGATGCTGTTCGTTCCGGTTTTCAAGACGGTTACCCACCTGCCGCCCTACACGGGCATGATGCTCGTTCTGGGGCTGCTCTGGGCCCTATCGGAGCTGCTGCACGCCAACAAGGACGAAGAGGACCGCAAGCGCTTTACGGCGGCCTACGCGCTCAGCAAGATCGACGCCCCGAGCATTCTGTTCTTCCTGGGTATCCTCCTGGCGGTGGGTTCGCTACAGTCGACGGGCATTCTGGGCAGCCTGGCCCGCTCGCTCGACGCGGCCGTGGGCGATCTCGACGCCATTGTTTTCCTGATCGGTATTGCGTCGGCCATCGTCGATAACGTCCCCATCGTGGCCGCCGCCATGGGTATGTACCCGATGGAGACCTTCCCGACCGACGCCAAGCTCTGGGAATTTATGGCCTACTGCGCCGGTACGGGCGGCAGTCTGCTGGTCATCGGCTCGGCGGCGGGCGTGGCCATTATGGGCATGGAACGGCTCGATTTTATCTGGTACCTGCGCAAAATCAGCCTGTTGGCGCTGGCCGGCTACGTGGCCGGAGCCCTGACTTACCTGGCCGTGTATGCGGCGCTCCACTGAAGCGTTACCGCTGGTCGTCCGTTGCGTCCAATCGTGTAACAGCGGGGCCGACCGCTTTCTTTAACCGGTTTTGCCGCGTACATTTGAGTAATGTTCGTTGGTCCGCCAGGACAAACCGATCCTGTCTTCATTCGATCTTCATGACCATGAAAAAAACCGTGCTGTATGTCGCCCTGAGCCAGTGCCTGATGGGGCCGGTCGTGGCGCAAACACCCAAAAAGCCGGCTCCTAAGCCGGCGGCCAAGGTGGCCGCCGCTCCGGCCGCCCAGGGACGAATCAAGTTTACCGAGTACGACCTGCCTAACGGGCTGCACGTCATTCTGCACCAGGACAATAGCACGCCCCTGGTGGCCGTGACGATGATGTACCACGTAGGTTCCAAAAACGAACAGCCGGGCCGCTCGGGCTTTGCGCACTTCTTCGAGCACCTGATGTTTGAAGGCTCCGAAAACATCAAGCGGGGCGAGTACATGAAGATTGTCAAGAATGCCGGAGGCCAGCTGAACGCCAACACTTCCAACGACCGGACCTTCTACTACGAAATCCTGCCCTCCAACAAGCTTGAACTGGGCCTGTACCTGGAGTCCGAGCGGCTGCTGCACGCTAAGGTCGACCAGGTTGGGGTGGATACCCAGCGGGAAGTCGTGAAGGAAGAACGCCGCCAGCGGTACGAGAACCAGCCCTACGGTTCGTTCTTTCCGGAAGTGCTGAAGAACGCCTACAAGGTACACCCGTACAAGTGGGCGCCGATTGGCTCGATGGAAGACCTTAACGCCGCCAAAATTGAGGAATTCCGGGACTTCTACAAGGAATTTTACATTCCCAACAACGCCATCCTGTCCATTGCGGGCGACATCAACGTCGAGGAAACGAAGCAGCTGATCAGCAAGTACTTCGCCCAGATTCCGCGCGGCCCCAAGACGCCTTATCGCCCCAATGTGGTCGAACCGGCCCAGACGAAGGAAGTTCGCAACATCGTCTACGATAACGTCACGCTGCCGGGCGTTTTCCAGGCTTACCACATGCCGGCCCAGGGCACGCCCGATTACTACGCCCTCGACGTGCTGCAGACCCTGCTGGCGGGTGGCGAAAGCTCGCGTTTCAACAAAGAGATCGTTGACAAGCAGCAGAAAGCCCTCCAGACGAGTGTTTTCCCGCTGGCCCTGGAAGATCCGGGCCTGTTCATCGCCATCGGTATCGCCAACATGGGCGTGAAAGCCGAAGACCTCGAGTCAGCCATGGATGCGGAAGTGGAGCGCGTGAAGAAAGAGCTGGTCACGGACCAGGAGTTCCAGAAGGTGAAGAACCAGATCGAGAACAACTTCGTCAACCAGAACGCCCGGGTTTCCGGTATTGCCGAGAGCCTGGCCAACTACAAAATGTATTTCGGCGACGCCAACCTGATCAATACAGAGCTGGAGCGGTACAACAAAGTGACCAAGGAAGACCTGCGTCGGGTGGCCAACAAGTACCTGACGAAGGAAAACCGCGTCACGCTGTACTACCTGCCCAAGTCGATGGAGCCGAAACAGTAACGACAAACCAGTTTATTGTTTAGTGTTTAACGTTTATAGTTTCTGGCAAACCGCTGTCTATCAGAATATTATAAACTATAAACCATAAACTATAAACCCTACAACGAACTTCCATGAAATACATCCTAACCGCCGCCCTGGCGGCGTTTGGCCTGACGGTCCAGGCCCAGCAACTCGACCGGACGAAACTACCGGCGGATGCCCCCGCCCCGACCATCCAGGTCGGTAAACCGGAAACCTTTACGCTGCCCAACGGCCTGAAGGTGTTCGTCGTACCCAACAACAAACTGCCCCGCGTGGCCATCAGCCTGCTGCTGGACTACGAACCCATCCGCGAAGGCGATAAGGCCGGGTACGTGTCCATCGCCGGCGATCTGCTGAAGACCGGCACGAGAACCCGCACCAAGGACCAGATCGACGAAGAAATCGACTTTATCGGCGGAACGCTCAGCACTTCCCCGACTGGTTTCTACGCGGCTTCGCTGAAAAAGCACCTGCCGAAGCTGCTGGAAGTGACCTCCGACGTCGTGCTGAACCCGAGCTTCCCCCAGGAAGAACTCGATAAGCTCAAGAAGCAGAACAAATCAGGGCTGGCCGCGCAGAAGGACAACGCCAACGCCATCGCCAACCGGGTCGGCGCCATCCTGACCTACGGCAAAGACCATCCTTACGGCGAGCCGGATACGGAAGAAACCATCGACCGGATTACGCTGGAGGACTGCCGGAAGTTCTACCAGACCTACTACCGCCCGAACGTCGGTTACCTGGCCGTGGTGGGTGACATCACCGCCGCCGAAGCGCGTACGATGATCACCAAGTACTTCGGCGCCTGGAAGTCGGCCGATGTTCCCAAACCGACCTACGCCCTGCCCAAAGCGCCCGCTAAAACGAAGATCGCCATCGTCGACCGCCCCAATGCCGTGCAATCGGTGATTCACGTCCAGTACCCGGTCGAGCTGAAGCCTTACTCCCGCGAGCAGATTCAGGCCAGCCTGATGAACGACATCCTCGGCGGCGGGGAAGCCCGGCTGTTCAACAACCTCCGCGAGAAGCGTGGCTTCACCTACGGGGCGTATTCTAGCCTGTCCAGCGACCGGCTGGTCGGCCGTTTCCGGGCTACAGCCAGCGTCCGGAACGCCGTAACGGACAGCTCTGTGGCGGAATTCATGAACGAACTGAAGGGCATCCGGGCGGCGGCTCCGTCGGCCGACGAGCTGAACCGGACCAAGAGCGCCTTCGCCGGAAACTTCATTTTCTCGCTCGAGAACCCGCAGACGCTCGCCAACTTCGCCATCAACACGGCCCGGTATAACCTGCCGGCCGACTTTTTCGCCAATTACCTCAAAACCGTTGAGTCGGTTAAGGAAGGCGATATTCAGGCCTCGGCTCAGAACCTGATCAAGCCCGAAAACGCCTACATCCTGGTGGTTGGCAAGGCCACGGAGTTCGCCGACAAACTGAAGAAGTTCGGCGAGATCGAGTACTACGACATTAACGGCAATAAGGTTGCGGCTCCGGAAACCGCCAAGGCTGCGCCCGCCGGCCTGACGGCCCAGCAGGTGATCGATCAGTACATCCAGGCCGTCGGAGGCCGCGAGGCCGTCGCCAAGCTCAACGATATTACCATCAACCTGACGGCTGAAGTCCAGGGCCAGACCTTCCAGATGGTTCGCCGGGCTACGGCGACGGGTAAATCGTCGACTACCCTGACCATGAGTGGTATGGAGATGATGAAGATGGTCAGCGACGGCCAGAAGGTAGTCCAAACCGCGCGCGGCGAAACCAGAGCCCTGTCCGGGAAGGAAGCCCAGCAGGTCCTGCTCACCAGCAGCCTCTTCCCTGAGCTGCGGCTGGCCAATAGCGGCGTAAAAGCCACGCTGGCCGGCACGGAGAAAGTAGACGGTAAGGATGCCTACAAGGTTACCTATACCGGCCCCGAAGAAACGAGTTGGAGTGATTATTTCGACACGACCACCGGCCTGAAGGTTCAGACCGTTACGACGGCCCGCGGGCCGCAGGGCGAGGTGTCCCAGGCGGTCTCGATCAGCGACTACAAGGAAGTCAACGGGGTAAAATTCCCGCATACCCTGAAGCAGAACATGGGCCCGATGCAGCTGAATTTCCAGGTCAGCAAGATCGACGTCAACAAAGGGCTGCAGGATACCGACTTTAAAGTCAACTAAACAGGGCACTCGTCCTGCTTTCGGCGCCGCACCAGTTTCCTGCTGGTGCGGCGCTTTTTTTTTGCTCAGCGCCGGTCCACCAGGGCCGTCAGGGCCGCATCGCCGACCAGCGCGTTGGCCGGACGCGGAAAGGCCGGCGTAAACACGGCCAGTTGCTCGGGTGCAAGAACCGTCACGCCGCTTTCGTCCAGTTTCCCGCTGGCACCAAAGACCCTGGAGACATCCAGTCGGAAGTGTTTGCCGATGAACCGGTACATGGCCGCCCGCTTGGAAGGGCCGTAATCGTGCTTTTCGTCGGCCAGGTGCACGTATTCGACCTGGTCTTTCCGGCCGAAGAGGTCATAGATGCGCCGGACATGCGGAAATTCTACTTCGGGCGTATGCTTCGTCCAGTCGCCGCCATCCGAAATCAGCAGCAGCGGACGCGGGGCAGCCAGGGCTGCAATCTCCACGTTATTGGTCTGAAAATCGCCCCGCTTGTGGACCGGCATGCCGCTCTCGCAGGTGCAGCCGCCGAAGAAGTAGGACGAAACCATGACGGTCGGTACCGCCAGCGTCACGCGCGGGTCCAGGGCGGTGAGCATGAACGTCTGGGTACCCCCGCCCGATTCGCCCGTTACGGCCACCCGTCTGGCGTCCACTTCCGGCAAAGAAAGCAGGAAATCCAGGCTCCGGATGCTGTTGATGGTCTGCAGCTTAAAGGCCTTCGGTAGTTTATGGTCGGAGATGCCCCGCTGGTCCCCGTAACCCAGCATATCCCAGGCAAAGACCACCGCTCCCATGCGGGCCAGCGAAGCGCAGCGTTTCTGGGTGTATTCGAGCAGGCGGTTGTCCTGGGAGCCACCGTGGCCGTGCGGACAAAGTATGCCGGGGACTTTGCCCTTCCGGCTGAGCGGCCGGTACAGGTTGCCGGTTACGTATACGCCGGGAAGGCTTTCGAAGGCCACGTTTTCCACCGAGTAGCCGTCAAAATCCCGGCGACTGTGGATAATGGGCCGGGAAGTCGGGCGGGGCGGCAAGGTTTCGAGTTCAGCCCCGCGCCGGATCTGCGCCCGGATGGCCTCCGCCCGCTGTTTCCAGTCGGCGAGCGTCGGATAGGCAGCGGCCTGCTGGGCCAGAAACGCCTGGCCCTGGGTTTCGGTAAAATAGGCGCCCTGACAAAGCTCAGGCGCGGGTTGGGCGGTGGCGGCCAGCGACGACAGCAGCAGGCCGAAGAGCAGACGGATTCTCATGCTCCTGAAAGGCGCGGCCGGGTGGATTCTATCCGGTAATAGTTTATGGTTTAGCGTTTAGGGTTTATACCTGCTCCGGCGAAGCAACTATAAACCCTAAACGCTAAACCATAAACTCCTCAATACCGATACTTCCTCCCTTCAAAATCAAAAATCGTCACCCGCTCGCCCGATTTGCCTTTCACCAGAATGATCCGGTCCGTCTGGGTGGTATCCATGCGCTGGAGGTAGGTAGCGTCTTTGGGCAGGTACAGGTTCGTCAGCTGCGCCTCCTGGATGGAATAGGGCCAGTAGGTCTTTTCGATTTCATCGGCCGGCTGCAGGCGGATGGAGGGGTAGAGCACCGTATCGCCCGGCTGGTACTGCGCCTCGATGGCCCGGGCGGCCAGCTGGTGGGGGTTGCCCTGCCGCGGTTCGGCGAAATAGGTGTATTTCGGCTCACTGTCGCGGTAAACCTGATTCAGGCGTCTGGCCACGAGCCCCGCCTGCAGCAGCAGGGCGGCCAGTATCGCTACCCGGAAGCCCATCGGCACCCGCACAAGCTCCCGCAGCAGCATGGACACCAGCAGGACCGTGTAGGGAAACGAAAAACCGGAATACCGCTGGGTAATGCCGTAGGTATGCCCGTTGCGAAATGACATCAGGACCAGAAACAGCGTCGGCACCGTCGCCAGCAGAAACACGAACACCAGCAGGGGGCGCTGCTCCGGCTCGGTTCGCTGCCGCAGGTAACGGATGATGAGGTAGATAAAAGACGGGCTAGCCGCCATCACGACATACTGCGGCTGGGGCACGGTCGCCAGCGGTAGAACCGCCAGCAGGAGCAGCCCATACAGGCCGGCCTGCCAGCCGGGCGCGGCGCGGCCTGATGCGGCCTTGTTGCGCAGGCTGTAATGCAACAGGCCTAGTGCCAGTAAGCCCAGCAGAAAGGCCATTCCCAGGTTACGAATGCCGAGTTCCCGGACCTGCCCCAGGCCGTTGGTTACCAGAAACAGATCGGCCCAGATCGGCGCTGACCGCTCCGCTACGTTCTGCGGGGTCGCCGGCAGCACCAGACCGTAGGTTTTGCCCGTCGGGTTCGTCTGGGCCGCCTGGCGGTAGATTTCTGCCTGGTAGGCCAGCGTCTGGAAAGTGTATTTCCCGCCACCATAAATAAACCAGAGCGAAACCAGGCCCAGGCCAATGGCCGCAATGGCGGCAAAGCGCACCCAAAGCTTTGGCTGCCGGATGTACAGCAGAAAATACAGGCCATGGCACAGAAAGACCGTAATGGTCAGGTAGTGCGACAGGATGGCGAGGATGAACGTCAGTCCGTAGCCCAGGTACAGCCCGGTAGCCGGCTTACCGGCCCGGTTCCGTTCCAGAATCAGCAGAAACAGGTGCGTCGCCAGCAGGGTCAGGAAAAAGCTCATGGAGTAGTTCCGGGCCATGTGGCTGTAGGCGATGAAAAACGGCTCGACAGCCGCCAGCAGACTGCTCAGCAGGGCCAGCGGCTCCGAGCGAAAATGTCGCCGGACAAAGACGTAAACCAACGCGACCAGTAAAGTACTGAACAGCACCGACGGAAAGCGGATGGACCCATCGCCGATGCCGAACAGCTTGATCCAGGTCCACAGAACGGCGTAGTAGACCGGGCTGTTGCCGATATCGTTCCGGATGTTGGCTTCGATAAAATCCGCAAAGGTTTTTTCCTTCCAGAATTCCTGTGGGGTAAAGTAGGCCTTACCGGGCGTGAAAAACACCTCCCGCTGGTTGGCCCCTTCCATGACGATGCCCTGGGAGATGACCAGCGTGTATTTTTCATCCAGGTAAGGCCCGTAGGCTCCCGACTTGTACAGCCGCAGCGCGAACGCCAGCAACAGGATGAGTGCAAACAGAATTTCCGGCCGCCGGAACCACTGACGCCGCTCCCGGGGCGGAAAGAGCTTGGTTTGTTCCATCCTCCTACTTCAGCGAACAGGCAATGATAAACTGGGCGGAAAAGACATGCTTCAGCACCGGAATTTTTTCGAGGAAGGGCTGGAGCCTGTAGATCCATTTAGCGGGTTTCGTGGGGAAAAAGAACGGCACGTAGCCCACGTACGACCAATGGTCGATCTTCCCACCCGCGTTGTTAATCCACTTCTTCAGCGTCCACTCAAAAAACGACTGTTCCTCGTGCTCAATATGGTACTGAGACGTCTTTTCGATCACCTTCAGGATGGGATTGTTGCCGTTAGGCTCCATGATGATCAGGTTGTCGGCCAGCTTGAAGGCATTCGTAATGGCTTGCTGCTGATCGGCCAGATGGTGCAGAACACCCCGGATTACCCCCACGTCGTACTTCTTCCGGGGTAGATCGAGCGTATCGTCCAACAGATTAACGGCCTCAAAATGAACATCGGGGTATTTCAGCTGCGCCCCCTGAATAGCCTGAGCCGCCGGGTCGAAGCCGTGGACGTCAAGGTGAGGAAAGTTCTTTTTGATTTCGTTGGTGTACGCTCCATCCCCGCAACCAATGTCGACCAGTGTTCTATACGAAGGCTTAATGAAACGGTAAATCTCCTCAGAGATCCGCTTGTTGGCTACATAAGAGGAGAATTGGGCATTCGTGGTGTAAAGAAAGCCCCCATTCTCCTGCACATTTCGGTTGAACTCCTGGACATTCTTCTTGAGCGTATTTTCCATACAAACATTTAGTTAAGTAATGTACTAGTTCAGTAACAGTGGGTACACGATTTTGTAACAAAAATGAAATTATTTAGCAGCAAATTTTAGCAAAGTCCTAAAAAACAAAACATAAACCAAAAATCTGCATCCATTTATATGAATAAAACCAGACAGGGAAAATGTAACCAACTCCTTTCCGGGCTAACGGCCACCTTCCTATCCTGTTGCATAAATTGTTAAAAATCTGCCCTGCGGACCAGCGCTCCACGGCACATCAGACCGAAACCTCTCGGCCAATGATGCCCAATTTGCTTCGGCTGTCCCGTCTTTTTCCGCTATTTTTAAGGGTTCAACAAACTGCGTTAGTCTATCACCCACTGCATGTTTTCCCGACAACTTGTACCCATTTTCCTGACAGGCTGCCTGACGGCTTCGCTGGCGACGGCCCAAACGCCGGGCTACAACGCCCACGCCCAGCTTACCACCCGCCTGAAAACCCTGACCAGCCGGTACGGCACCCTGGCCAACCTGCAATCCATCGGTAAGTCGCACGCGGGTCGCGACATCTACGTGCTGACCCTGGGCCGCGGGCCGGCCGAGCGTAAACCGGCCCTGGCGATTGTGGCCGGGGTAGAAGGCACCCACCTGGCCGGCACCGAACTGGCCGTCCAGCTCGCCGAAAAGCTCCTGGCCGCCTCGGCTACCGACAGCGTTGGCCGCCTCCTCGCCAGCAAGACCATTTACATCTTTCCCAGCGTCAACCCCGACGCCCAGGAACAGGCCTCTGCCGCCCTGCGCTACGAACGGAGTGGCAACGGGGCGGATACCGACGACGACCGCGACGGACGCTCCAACGAAGACCCCTTCGAAGACCTCAACCGCGACGGCCTCATTACCATGCTGCGCGTGGAAGACCCGACCGGCACGTTCGTCCCCAGCCGCGACGACGCCCGCATCCTGGTCAAGGCTGACCCGAACCGCAACGAGGTGGGGCGCTACCTGCTGCTGACGGAAGGAACGGATAACGACAAAGACGGCCGCTTCAACGAAGACGGCCCCGGCGGCGTGCACCTCGACAAAAATTTCACCTTCGACTACCCCATTTTCGTCCCGGGCTCGGGTGAAATGCCGGTTTCAGAGCCGGAAAACCGGGCGCTGCTCGACTTTCTCTACAAAGCGTCCAACGTCTACGCCGTGCTGACCTTCGGGCCGTACAACAACCTCTCGGACGCCCCGCGCTTCGACCGGACCAAAACCACCCGACGGATCGTTACCGGCCCGCTGGAAAAAGACGCTACGGTCGGCGACCAGGTATCCAGGCTCTACAATGCCCGCACGGGCCTGAAAGACGCTCCGGCCATGCCGGCTACGAAGGGGAACTTTGCCCAGACGGCCTACTACCACTACGGACGGTTTAGTTTCTCGACGCCGGGCTGGTGGACGCCGAAGGAGATTAAAGACGCAAGACAAGAGACAGGAGACAAGAAACCGGAGACAAGACCTTCGGATAACGAGGACGTACGCTTCCTGCGGTGGGCGGCGGCCAATAACGTACCGAACGTTTTTGTGAACTGGACGCCGGTGGAGCATCCGGACTTTCCGGGTAAGAAGGCAGAAGTCGGCGGGCTGGTCCCGTTTGCCAAACTCAACCCGCCCGTGTCGTTCCTGGGTGAAACGGCCGACCGGCACCTGCGCTTCCTGACGGGCCTGGCGGCCCAAATGCCCGCCATCGAGCTGGCCAACGTCCGGACCGAAGCCCTGACCGGCGGCCTGACGCGGGTTTCGGCCCAGGTCGTCAACAAGGGCCTGCTGCCGACCGGCGCCGAAATCGGCGACCGCGTCCGGTTTGTGCCCAAAATGAAGATCGAGCTGAAGCTGGGCGCTGGCCAGACGGTCGTTTCGGGCCGGCGCATGATCCTGCGCGGGGCCATGGCGGCGGGCGAATCGATGGAAGTGAGTTTCCTCGTCAGCGGCTCCGGCCGCGCTACCCTCGAAGCGGGCAACGCCATGACGGGTATTCAATCGGTAGACGTAACTCTAAAATAAACCCTCTGTGCAACTCCGTGCTAAACTCTTTGTTACTCGGTGGTAAAAATCATTAACCACAGAGTTGCTCAGAGTTTGCCACCGAGTTTCGCAGCGTTTCACACGATGAAAAAGCTATTCATTCTGGCGCTTAGCCTCCTCTCCTATACCGCTTTCGCCCAGCAGGCCAAGGATCCGGTTAATCCGGACCTGACGGGCATGCGCGCCATTGGCTCCCCGGCCAATCCTAAAGTGCCGATGCGCTGGAATCATTACAACGACTACGCCGGCATCACCAAATTCTGCCAGGACCTGGTCAAGGCCTATCCGAACCTGGTTCGCCTCGAATCCATGGGCAAAACCTTCCAGGGCCGCGATCTGTGGGTGCTGGTCGTATCCGACTTCAAGACCGGCAATGCCGACCGCAAGCCCGGGTTTTACATCGACGGCAACATCCACTCCAACGAGCTGCAGGGCTCGGAAATCGCCATGTACACCGCCTGGTACCTGGCCGAAAGCGCCGCCAGCGTGCCGTTCATCGCCAGCCTGCTGCAGGATAAGGTGTTCTACATCGCCCCGAGCATCAACCCTGACGCCCGGGAAGACTTCATCCGCAACCCCAACAACGCCAATTCGCCCCGCTCCGGCATGATGCCGATGGACGACGACGGCGATGGCTACGTCGACGAGGATAAGTACGACGACCTCGACGGCGACGGTCATATCGTACAGATGCGGCGCAAATCGCCCCTGGGACGCTGGAAACAGGATCCCAACGACCCTACGCGCATGATTCCGGCCAAACCCGAAGAACCCGGCGAGTACGAACTGCTGGGCTACGAAGGCATCGATAACGACGGCGACGGGCAGGTGAACGAAGACGTCATCGGCCGCTACGATCCCAACCGCGACTGGGGCTGGGGCTGGCAGCCGGATTACATCCAGAGCGGCGCCCTGTACTATCCCGGTACGCTGCCCGAAACCCAGGCCATCAAGAAATACATCATGGCCCATCCGAACATCGCCGGGGCGCAGAGCTACCACAACTACGGCGGCATGTTTCTGCGCGGACCGGGGGCCGAGGAAGACCAGCAGTATTATTCCCAGAGCGATATTGCGGTCTATGACGTGATCGGGAAAGCCGGCGAGAAGATTATCCCAGGCTATAATTACTACGTCATCTACAAGGATTTGTACACCGTCTACGGCGGCGAAATCGACTGGATGGCGCTGGGCCGCGGGATTTTCACCTTCTCCAACGAGCTGATGACCTCTTTCCTGCTCTACCGGCAGAAGGCCCAGGATCCGAGCCGCTTCCAGAACGACGAGTTCAACACCTTCGGGAAGTACCTGCTCTTTGACGATGCTTACGTGGCCTGGAAACCCTATAAGCACCCGCAGTACGGCGAGATCGAAATCGGCGGCCCCAAGAAGAACTACGTTCGTAACCACCCCGGCTTTATGCTGGAAGAAGATGCCCACCGGAACATGGCCTTTACCCTCTTCCACGCCCACCACACCCCCAAGCTCGATGTGCAGGCCATCGAAACCCGCGCGCTGGGGGGCGGGCTGACGGAAGTAACGGCTACGGTGATCAACCAGCGGGTGATTCCGCCCCACTCTGCCCACGACATCAAGTACAAAATCGAACGCCCCGACTACATCAGCCTCAAAGGCGGTACCGTCGTGGCGGGTATGATCGTGGAAAATGCCGATATGGGCCTCACGCGGGAGCAGAAGACCAATCCCGCCACCATCGAAGTGGCGAACATCCCCGGCATGGGCTACGTGAAAGTCCGCTGGATCGTGCGGGGCGCCCCGGGCAAGTACACTGTCACGGTGGACAGCCGCAAGGGAGGCGTGGTGGAAAAGACGCTTTGACCAAAACCAGCGCAGCGCCTCCCTGGGCGCTGCGCTGGTTTTTTACCGTTAAGTCTATTGGCCCGGCCAACCCACCAGCGGCATTGCAGGAAGGGTATATTTACGTATATCCATACCCTTGCCTATGAAACCTGCATTCACCCTATTGACCGCCCTGCTGGGGGTCGCCCTGTTCAGCTCCTGCAAAACGACGCGCGTGCTGAACGCCACCTTCGAAAGTGACGTCATCGGCAGCCCGCCGGCCAAAAATCCGGCCGGAGAGCCCGCTGGTGATTCGGTGACCTACTCGGGTCCCCTGCAACCCCGGCTGCGCGTCCAGGCTTCGGCCACAGCCGGCCAGAAAGTGCTTCAGTTCGGCCAGAATTCGGCCAGCGGCCTAACTGCCCACAACGAGTGGGTGACCTTCCAAGGCATTTCTGCCAATTTCGCCCAGCCGCTCTGGTTCTATTACACCGCCACCCTCCGGGGCAGCGGCGGCGGTATGACCATTGACGTGAGCGACGGAACGGCCAAAGTCATTGCCCGGATGACCATTTCGAGTAACGGCCAGGTAAGCCTGGTCCGGAATTCTTCGTTCCTCGACAAAGAGGTGGTTGGGACCATTCCGCTGGATGTGGCGCATACGGTGGTCTTTTCGGTCAACATGAGCAAAAGTACGTACAATCTGACCATTATAAAGTCGGGCGGCAACCTGACGGCAACTGACAAGCCCGTCATACTGGGAAGCGGGCTTGAATATTCCAATCCGGCCAGGCCATCGATTAGTTTCCGCTACGATGACGGTGACTCCGACGGCCGGCGGTATCTGCTGGAATCGGTAACCATTTCGCGGAAGAAGCCGGACTGAGATCCAGTTTTTTCGCCCCGTGACGCCGCACAAAGGTCCGCTTGCGTACCTTTGTGCGGAATTTCACCGCTATGTCTTCATTTTCTCCCCAAACCCGCATCGGTATCCTCGGCGGGGGGCAGCTCGGACTGATGCTGCTCCAGGCCGGTATCGACTGGAACCTCAACGTCCACATCCTTGATCCCGATGCCGAGGCGCCCTGCCGACCCCTGGCCACGAGCTTTACCCATGGGTCGCTGACGGATTACGATACGGTCTACCGCTTCGGCCAGACGGTCGAGGTGCTGACGATCGAAATCGAGCGGGTGAATGTGGAGGCGCTGGAAGCCCTCGAACGGGAAGGGAAACGCGTTTATCCCCAGCCGGCGGTGATTCGCACCATTCAGGATAAGCGCGCCCAGAAGCAGTTTTATCGCCAGCATAACCTCCCGACCGCCGATTTTCGCCTGACCGAAAATCGCGCTGCGGTGGCGGAATACGTGGACTTTCTGCCTGCTTTTCATAAGCTGGGCCGCGACGGCTACGACGGCCGGGGCGTGCAGCGGATTGCGTCCGAAGCCGACCTGCCCAAAGCGTTCGACGCCCCCGGCGTGCTGGAAAAAGCCGTTGATTTTGCGAAGGAACTGGCGGTGATCGTCGCACGCAGCGAAAACGGCGAGCTGGCGCTCTTCCCGACCGTCGAGATGGTCTTCCATCCCGAGCAGAACCTGGTCGAGTATCTGTTTGCCCCGGCCGCCGTGTCGGAGGAAATCAACCAGCGGGCGCAGGATGTGGCCCGGCGCACGGCCGAGGCCTTCGGCATAGTCGGGCTGCTGGCGGTCGAGTTGTTTCTGACTAAAGATGGCGAGGTTCTCGTCAACGAAGTGGCCCCCCGCCCCCATAACAGCGGTCACCATACCATCCGGGCCAACGTAACCTCCCAGTACGAGCAGCACTGGCGAGCGATCCTTGGCCTGCCGCTGGGTGATACGACGGCCTTCACCACGGCCGCCATGCTCAACCTGCTCGGTGAGCCCGGCCACGACGGCCCCGCCCATTACGAAGGTCTGGAAACGCTGCTGGGGATGCCCGGCGTTTATCCCTTCCTCTACGGCAAAAAATTCACCCGCCCGTTTCGCAAAATGGGGCACATTACCGTAATTGGTCCCAATTTGCCCGAAATTGAGGCGAAGGCGGAAGCGATAAAGAAACGGATTAAAGTCGTCAGTCATCAGTCTGTCAGTCATCAGTCGGCTTCGCCTTCAAATTGACTATCGGGCGAAGCGGACTGATGACTGGCAGACTGACGACTGACAGACTAATGATTGGCATCATCATGGGCAGCAGCTCCGACCTGAAGGTCATGCAGGAGGCTGCGGATATTCTGAAAGAACTGGGCGTGGCGTACGAAATCGACGTGGTTTCGGCGCACCGGACGCCCGAGAAAATGGTCGAATACGGCAAAACGGCCCGGGAACGGGGCCTGAAGGCCATCATCGCCGGGGCGGGAGGCGCTGCCCACCTGCCGGGGATGGTCGCTTCGCTGACGACCCTGCCCGTGATCGGGGTACCGGTTAAATCCAGCAATTCCATTGATGGCTGGGATTCGGTCCTCTCCATCCTGCAGATGCCTTCCGGAGTCCCCGTAGCGACCGTGGCGCTGAACGGTGCCCGCAATGCGGGGCTGCTGGCCGCCCAGATCGTCGGGACCTCCGATGAGTCCGTAGCCGGACGCCTGGCGGTCTATAAGGAAGCCATGAAAGCCAAAGTAGACGAAATGAGCCGGGAAGTAAGGGAAAGGCAATAGGGACAGGCCGTTCGCAGTTTGAAAGAGAGGCGGGGCAACCGCGACCCGCTTACGCATAAACCCTATCGTAATGGAAACCCAGACTTCGAAACGTAACCAACCACCGACCGAAGGCTCCAGCCTGCCAACCATCACCCTGGCGGTCCTGGTCCTGACCATCGCCGGCTTGCTGTATGTGGGGTATGAATACATCGCCGACGACACCCGCGGGGCCGAAGAACTGACCAGCGTGCCCCTCGACACGACGGTTCAGAACCCGCTGGTGCTGCCCACCGAGCCGGAACTGGTCGCGCCCATGGAAATCGACACCTCCAGCCGCAATGCCCCCATCGATATGACCGGCGACGCCAGCGCCGCGACCGCGGACGAAGCCACCGCCCCCGCTCCGGTCCGGCAGGATATCCCCGGTGAGGAAGACACCAATCCCGCCGAAGCCCGGGAAGAGCGCGTGAAGGCCGAAAAACCGAAGGAAGAAAAACCGAAGGAGGAAAAACCCAAAGAAGAAAAGCCGCGGGAAGAAGCCCCCAGGGAAGAAAAGAAGGAAACGCCCAAAGCCAGCGCCCCGGCCGGCGGATCCTCCCATACGCATACCGTCCGCCCCGGCGAAACACTCTACAGCGTCGCGACCCGCTACAACCTGAGCATGAACACGCTAAAGGCCCTGAATCCGGATCTAAAGGAAAATGACGTCAAAGCCGACATAACCCGGCTCAAGGTCAAGGTCCGCGCCGTTCATACCGTCGGTCCCGGCGACATCCTGCGCGTAGTAGCGGAAAAATACGGCGTTACCGTCGAAGCCCTCATGAAAGCCAACGGGAAAACCAAAAACTTCGCTGAGCGCGGCGAGAAGCTGGTCATTCCGTATGCCGAGAAGCAGTGAACGAAAGCGCAGCAAAGGGCACCCTTTACCACCTGATTACCCATTACCCCAATTTTTACCAATTATTCCATGAAAACCCTCTTGATCTCCTTAACCCTATTTGCCCTGACGCTCGGTGGAGCGGTGGCCCAGAACGCCAAGAAAATGAACAAACCTGTTCTTCAGCACGTGGTGCTGTTTAAGTTCAAGCCGGAGGCGACGCCGGAGAAAGTAGCCGAAATTGTAGCGGCCTTCGAAGCACTGCCCTCCAAAATCAAGGAAATTAAAGGCTTCCAGTGGGGCACCAACAATAGCCCCGAAAAGCTGAACAAAGGCCTGACCCACGCCTTCATCCTCACCTTCGACAACGAAAAGGACCGGGACGCCTACCTGCCCCACCCCGCCCATAAGGACTACGGCAAGATCGTTGGCCCCTGGCTGGCGGATGTTACGGTGGTGGATTTTGTGGCGAAATAAGGTCAGTAGCAAAAAAGCAACGTGCCTGAGTGGCAAAGTGTCGATGGCGAAAGCCCACTTTGCTGCTCAGGCACGTTGCTTTTTTGCTATCCAGACTACAGATTCTCCTCCACAAAAGCCGTCATCATCTGGTACAGGTGCAGCCGGGTGTTGCCGCCGTAGATGCCGTGGTTGCGGTTGGGGTAGTAAAAAGATTTGAACTGCTTGCCCGCCTTGATCAGCGCTTCGGTGAAGGCGACCGAGTTCTGGAAATGAACGTTATCGTCGCCGGTACCGTGTACCAGCAGGAACGGGCCTTTCAACTTCGCCGCGTGGGTCACCGGCGAATTGTCGTCGTAGCCCGACGGATTGTCCTGGGGCCGCTTCAGGTACCGCTCCGTATAAATGGTGTCATAGAAGCGCCAGTTGCTTACCGGGGCCACCGAAATGCCCATCTTGAAGACGTCCGCGCCCAGGGTCATGCAGAGCGCCGTCATGTAGCCGCCATAGCTCCAGCCCCAGATACCGACCCGGCCCCGGTCAACGTAGGGCAGCGTGCCCAGGTATTTGGCCGCTTCGATCTGGTCCTGGGTTTCCAGCTTCCCGAGCTGGGCGTAGGTCGCCGTCCGGAAGTCCTTACCCCGCGCTCCCGTTCCCCGGTTGTCGACCGAAACCACCATGTAGCCCTTCTGCGCTAAGGTCTGGTACCAGAAAAAGTCGCGGCTGTCCCAGTCATTTTTCACCGTCTGTGAGCCCGGGCCGCCGTAGACAAACATCAGCACCGGATACTTCTTCGTACTGTCGAAATTCATCGGCCGGATCATCCAACCGTTCAGCGCCACGCCGCCGGTGGTCGTAAACTGGAAGAACCGCTTGGGCGAAATGGCGAACCGGGCCAGGCGCGAGCGCAGGGCGGCGTTGTCTTCTGCCGTCCGCAGCGTCTTCGAGGGCTTCCCGGCCTGGGCCTGCTCGACGGTTACCGTCACCGGCGTATTGGCCGAGCTGTAATAGAGCAGGTAGTGGCTGGCGTCGGGACTCAGGTTGACGGTATAGGTACCCGGCTGTTGGGTCAGGCGAATTTTATTCTTACCGTCCAGCCCGATGCGGTACAGCTGCCGCTCCAGGGGCGATACTTCCGCCGAGGTAAAGTAAACCGCCTTGTTTTTCTCGTCCACACCCAGGAAGCTGCTCACTTCCCAGTTGCCCTGCGTCAGCGGGCGAATCAGCTTGCCGCTGAGGTCGTAAAGGTAGAGGTGCTTGAAACCCGTGCGTTCGCTGGAATAAATGAAGCTTTTCCCGTCGGCCAGGTACGTCAGGTCGTCGGTTGCATCCAGGTCCACGTAGGTCGGGCTCTCTTCCGTCAGGCCGACGGTCGTGCGGCCAGTAGCGGCGTCGGCATGGAGCAGGTCCATGCGGTTCTGCAGCCGGTTCAGCCGCCGGATGGCCAGTAGGTTCGGATTTTTCGTCCAGTGGATTCGGGGCAGGTAGATGTCGGTTTCGGTGCCGGTCTCGACCTGAACCTTCTTACCCGTCGTCAGGTCCGCTACCCAGACCGATACCAGCGAGTTCGGATCGCCGGCCTTGGGGTATTTAAAACGGTAATCCTGCGGGTAGAGGCTTCCCCAGAGCTGGAGGTTATATTCGGGCACCGGCCGTTCGTCGAAACGGATCCAGGCGAGCTTCTGTCCGTCGGCCGACCAGTCGAAGGCCCGGGCCATGCTGAACTCTTCCTCGTAGACCCAGTCGGCCCCACCGTTGATGATTTCGTTGCGGCGGCCGTCGGTGGTCAGCTGGGTTTCCTTCCCACTGGCCAGCTCCACCACAAACAGGTTGTTATCACGCACAAACGCCACCCGTGAGCCGTCCGGGGAGAAGGTTGCGTACTGCTGCTTACCGCCGCCGGAGAGCCGGGTCAGCTTTTTGCTGCCGAGGTCGTAGATAAAGTACTCGGCTTTGGTGGAGCGGCGGTAGATGGGTTCCTCGGCCGTGGTGATGAGCAGTTTCCGTTCGTCGGCGCTCAGCTGGTAGCCGTCCATGTCGATGGGCCGGTTCGAGGTCGGGTCCTGCACCTGGCTTTGATCGAACAGGGTTTCCACGGCCTGCCCGGTGGCGATGTTGTACCGCACGACTTTGCCATCCTCCTGGGAGGTATAGAAGCCGCCGGTTTTCATCCAGTTGACACCGGAAACGCTGCGGGCGCTGAAGGTACCGGCCCGGCCGCCCCAGATGTCGTCGAGCGTAACCGGCTGCCGGCTGGCGGTGGTTTGGGCCAGGCTCCCGCCCAGGGTACCGAGGCTCAGGAGGAGGTAAAGGATTAGGTTGTTTTTCATGGATGATTGATGAATAGAACGAAAAGAACCCCTGACGACGAGGCCAGGGGTTCGGGTTGGGTCGGTTAGGTTACGACAGCAGGCCCTTGCGCTTCAGCAGCGTTTCCATGAACCGAAGGTCGTTCTCGCTGGTGAAAATGCTGTAGGGCAGGTACAGGAACTGAGCGTTGGCCATGCCTTTGGCGACCATCCGCGTGAAGAAATTCAGTTTCATGCTCTGCAGCGCCTGCTGGTTGGACATCAGCAGCACGTAGGCGTCTTTTTCCCGCTGCGCCCCCACGATCTGTTCCCACTTCAGGATGCCGCCTTCCCGGGCGTTGATGCGCAGCAGAATCTGGCGGCTGTCGATTTCGTAGACGTACTTCTGGAACATGGGCTTGGCCTGCTCCATCTGCGTCATGCCCGTGAACTGCACCGCCCAGAACAGCAGATAAACCAGCGTCAGCAGGAAGATGACGATTGCGGGCCAGTAGAAACCAACCACATCCGTGGCGTAGAGCACAATGTTGAGCACGATCAGCACGAGCGGCAGCACCAGCCAGTACCAGTTTTCCTTAAACCAGCTCCGCATCACCAGGTTCAGGTACGTCTTCTGATCGAGCGCGTACTTTTTGGTTTTAATAATCATGAAAATAGTTACGTTGTACGTTCGGTAACGGGGCCCAGCGAACCCTTCGGTACCGGACGTCTTTCTGTTTGCGAAAGAACTGCAAAAATAAGCAAGCTACCCGAATAATCAGCGTTTTCGTTTCAGGAACCCACCGGTATAAATACCGCGGGTGGGAACCGGGCTTTTCCGATAAGTTCTCATTTAATTTCTCATTTTTGTACCCCGCATCCGGCCCTCTATCGGTTATGACGACAACGCTCACCCAGATCCTGACGCCCCTGCAACTGGAGCAGAAAATCCGGCGCATCGCCTTCGAAATCTACGAAACGAATTTTGAGGAAACCGAGCTCGTGCTGGCCGGCGTCTCGGGCGAAGGCTTCGTCCTGGCCGGACTCCTGGCCGAGCAGCTCCGCCAGATCGCGCCACTGGCCGTGACGGTGCTGAAGATCGAACTGGACAAGGCCCAGCGGCAGCAGCCCGGCATCCACCTCGACGGCGGGCCGGAAACCTACACCAACAAGTCGGTGGTGGTCGTCGACGACGTCCTGAACACCGGCCGAACGCTCGCCTTTTCGCTCCAGCCCTTCCTGGGCGTGCCGCTGCGCCGGCTGCAGGTAGCCGTTATTGTCGATCGGAAACACCCACGCTATCCCGTAGCCGCCGATTTCATTGGCTATGAGCTTTCAACCACGCTGAACGAACACGTGGAGGTCGTGCTGAGCGACCCGGACCGCATAGGCGTCTATTTACGCTGACGGCTAGGTATTTGCAACAATTTCGCTGCACAAAGCGTATCTTGCATGACCCTAACCTCAAGCCCTTATCGCCTGTGCCCCAAGCCCGTTCGATCGGACTGCTTCTGCTTTGGCTGCTGGCCTATGCCGCATCCGGACAGAATCTGGTACCAAACCCCAGCTTCGAAGAGCGGAAAAAGCCGGTTTGTCAGTTCTCCATTTTCGGCGATAACATCAGCAATTACCTGCAAAACTGGTATACGCCCACGGGAGGAACCTCCGATGTCTGGACCAACGATCCGAGCGTCGCCCCGACCTGTACCCAGTTTCTGAACTTCAATCTCATTGCCCCCCGAACCGGCAACCAGTGCGCCGGCCTGTACACCCACGTTTCGCCCGGACTGACTACTTACCGGGAATACGTCCAGATTCAGCTGAAAGAACCGCTGCGGAAAGGCGCCGTCTACCGGGCGGAAATGTACGTCGCCCTGCTGAACCAGCGCATTGCCCGCCCCGGCATCCCGGACGTCCTGAGCAATACCGCCACCAATAACCTGGGCATGTTCTTTTCCAGGAATCCGGTCCTGCTGCGCGAGTTCAGCAACCGCTACGGCGGCCTGCTGGATTACAAGCCCCAGGTTAACAGCACCGCCATCATTACCGAAGACAAACAGTGGGTCCGGATCTCGGGCTGTTTTGTGGCCGAAGACACGCTGCGGGTGCTGACGATCGGAAACTTTTTCAGCGACAGCCGGACGAACCGCAGCCGCATCATCCCCGGCGATACCGCCCGGCGGTCGCTGGCTTACTACCTCATCGACGATGTATCGGTGGAAGAAGTCCAGGACCGCCTCCCGCAGGTCGAACTCGGCCCGGATACGACGCTCTGCAACCGGCCGCTGACCCTGGCCTTCACGGATACCGACCGCGCGCAGTACCGCTGGCAGGACGGCTCCACCCGCCCGACCTTTACAGTCCGGGAATCCGGCAAATACTGGGTGCAGGCCACCCGGGCGGGCTGCGTCCTCAGCGATACGGTGAATGTCACCATTGAAAAGCCGTTAAAACTGCCCGGGGATACCATTCTCTGCCGCAACGAACGCCTGACCCTCACGGTTAACCACGCCCTCGGTCAGTACCGCTGGAGCACGGGTTCTACCCAGAACCGGATTACCATCGACGCCGAGGGGACCTATTCGGTCGTCGTGCCCTCCCGCTACTGCGCCATCGGTGACACCATCCGGGTGGAGATGGTCGACTGCCCTGGTCCCGTTCCGAACGTCTTTACGCCCAATGGCGACGGCCGGAATGAGACCTTCTACATCGAAAACATCGAGTTCATCCCCTGGGAGCTGGAAGTTTTCAACCGCTGGGGCCAGCGGGTTCATCAGGCCAGCCCTTACGCCAACGGCTGGACGGGCGACGGACTGCCTACCGGGACCTATTATTACCGCCTGCGCAGCCCCCGGCTCCGGCGGAAGTTGAAAGGCTGGGTCGAGCTGATTCGCTAAGGTCGGCTGCTCACCGCCAAGCCTTTAGTAACGGAAACCCTTGTTCGCTTCGTTCAGGGAAACTACTCTTTAATCCGCTTTTAAACCCTAGTTAAAAGGTAGTTAAAATAGCCTTTTAGCCATGTAGGATTTAAGGGGGCGTGCGTAGTTTTGGTCTATAGTGACGTATAGACTATCCTACCCGATTGTGAAATCGCTACTCCTTAAGAACCGGTTCTTCCTGGGAACGCTGGGCGTCATCTTGCTTACGCTGGGCGGATTTGCCCTTTCGCTCTATACGCATTATGAGGAAGAGGTAAGCGACCAGCATGTGCTGCACAGCCACCACGTCATCCGGCGCGCCAACGATATCTTATTGCTGACTACCGACGCGGAGACCGGCACCCGGGGGTATATTCTGACGGGCGATACCGCCCTTCTGGACCCTTATCACCGGCTACGGCGTACCCTCAGCCTTCGCGTCGATTCCCTGCAGCAGCTCCTTCCGGATAACCCGGAACAGCTGGCTCAGATGGACAGCCTCCGGCCGATGCTCGCCGCCCGTCGGCAGATCTTCGACCAGGTCGTCGACCTCCGGGCCCGCAACCAGCCGGTACCTATCCCGCTCATCATGCAGGGAAAATTCAAGTCCTACCTGATTCGCCAGCGGCTGCTGGGGATGATTGATGCCGAAGAGCGCTTACTGATCAAACGCAACCAGAACGCAGACCAGATGTTTGTCTATACGAACATCCTTTCGGTCCTGCTGCTGCTGCTCACCTTCATTACGCTGGTGGTCAATTACTACCAGATGCGAACGGAGCTGGACCGCCGGGAACGAAACGAACGGCAGCTGCTTTCCTACGAGCTGAGCCTGCAGGCCAAGATTACCGAACTGGAGCGTTCCAACCAGGACCTGCTCCGCTTTGCGTACGTGGCGAGCCACGACCTTCAGGAGCCGCTGCGCAAAATCCAGACGTTTGCAACCATGCTGACGGGCAGCCTGGCCGGGGAAGTTTCCGACAGCGCCCGGTCGTACCTGGTCCGCATCGAACGGGCAGCGCACCGGTCATCCACGCTGGTCCAGGACCTGCTGACCTATTCGCGGATGAGTAACCGGGCGGAAGCGTTTCAGCCGGTGAATCTGCAGCAGGTAGTTGAGGAGGTACGGGAGGAGCTGGAGTTGTCCATAGCCGAAAGCCAGGCCTCCATTCTGACCAGCAACCTGCCGAGTCTGGAAGCGATGCCGGGGCAGATGCTGCACCTGTTCCGGAATCTGGTGTCGAATTCGCTGAAGTACCGCCGCCCCAACATCGCCCCGGAAATCCGGATTGAGGCCGAGGTGCTGGCCAATACCGAAAGCCGGGAGGCCGTTTACCGCATCGAGATTATCGACAACGGCCTGGGCTTTGAGGACAAACATGCCGAACAGATCTTTGAGCCGTTCAAACGGCTTCACGCCAATACCGACTGTCAGGGTACGGGCATCGGCCTGGCCATCTGCAAACGCGTAGTTCTCCGGCACGGAGGCACCATCAGCGCCAGCAGTACCCCTGGGCAAGGCACCTGTATCCGGATTCTCTTACCGCAGCGGCAGCAGGAAGTCATGGCCGCCCGGCCGGATCCGCTGCCAGCGGCGGCTTAGGGGTCGGATCGCCGGACCATTTATTCCAGCAGAACCAGAATGTCTTCCTTCGTCAGGGATTTCACGAAGGTTTCTTCGGTCGTGATCAGGCCGCTGGCCAGCTTCTGCTTCGAGCGCTGCAGCGCCAGGATCTTTTCCTCGCCGGTATTGCGGGTGATAAACTTGTAGGTAAAGACCGTTTTCTGCTGGCCGATGCGGTGCGCGCGGTCGACGGCCTGGGCTTCAATCGCCGGGTTCCACCAGGGATCCAGGATGAAGACGTAGTCGGCCGCCGTCAGGTTATGCCCCAGCCCGCCGGCCTTGAGCGAAATCAGGAAGAGCTTCACCGACTCGTTTTTCTGAAAAAGTTCGACCTGGCTCTGGCGGTCCTGGGTGGAGCCGTCCAGGTAGGCGTAGCGCAGCTTCCGTTCTTTCAGGTACTGCTGGATCACGTCCAGATGTTTGATGAACTGGCTGAATACCAGCACCTTGTGATTGTCCGCCATGGCCCCTTCCAGGCGCATGATGACGTCTTCCAGCTTGCCGGAATCCCCTTCGTAGGTTTCGTCGATCAGCCGCGGGTGGTTGGCAATCTGCCGGAGCTTGGTCAGGCCCTGGAGCACGACCATCTGCGACTTGGCCATGCCGTCTTCCTCGATCCGCTCCAGAATCAGGTTCCGGTAGTACGATTTGGCTTCCTCGTACTGCTTTTCCTGCTCGGTCGTCATGTCGCAGTAGTGGATGTTTTCCACCTTCTCGGGCAGGTCGAGCGCCACCTGGGCCTTGTGCCGCCGCAGCAGGAAAGGTTTGATGATGCTGTAGAGCCGCTGCGTTTTCTGTTCGTCGTTTTTCTTCTCGATCGGAATCAGAAACTCGTTGCGGAAAAACGTCTGGCTGCCCAGCAGGCCGGGATTGATAAAGCTGATCTGCGTCCAGAGGTCCATCGTGCTGTTTTCCAGCGGCGTACCTGTCAGCAGCAGCCGGTGGGCGGCGTTGAGCTGCATGACGGCCCGGGTGATGTGCGAGGACGGGTTCTTGATGGCCTGCGACTCGTCGAGAATGACGTAGTTGAAGCGGTAGTTTTTGATCAGGTCGATATCGATCCGGACAATGCCGTAGGAAGTCAGGATCAGGTCGTACTGGTCGAACTGCTCGGTATTTTTGTCGCGGTAGGTACCCGTATAGACCAGGATCCGCAGCTCGGGCGTAAAGCGCCGGGCTTCCAGTTCCCAGTTGTAAAGCAGGGAAGTCGGCATGACCAGCAGCGACGGCTCGGGTGCCCCGGCTTCCTTCTGGGATTGCAGCAGCGCCAGGGTCATAACGGTCTTGCCCAGGCCCATATCGTCGGCCAGGCAGCCCCCGAAGCGGTACTGGTTCAGGAAGTGCATCCAGTTGTAGCCCGCCTTCTGGTAGGGCCGCAGCGTTCCCAGAAAGCCCTTAGGCAGCGGATAATCGCCGATTTCCTCGAAGGTGCGGAGCCGTTCGAGCTTCCGGCTGATGACGGCCGAGGCCAGGCTTTCGGCTTCCAGTTCCTGCACCAGCGCGATATGGTGTTTGCGCAGCACCAGCTGGTCGGTTCCGTGTTCCGGCTCGGCGAAGGCCAGCAGTTCGGAGTATTTGGTGAACCAGGTTTCGGGGATGACCGCAATCTCGCCGTTGGGCAGCGTGAACTCGCGCTTCTTGTTCAGAATCAGCGAGCGCAGCTTAATGAAGGGAATCTCGTAATCACCGAACTGAACCTTGGCGTAAATATCGAACCAGTCGCGGCCTTCGGATTCGTTGATGGACACAATGATCGACGATCGGCCCAGGAAGTACCGTTTCGCATCGCCGGCATGCTGGCGCACCTGGAAGCCTGCCTCCTGCAGGGCCTCGTGGTGTTCCTGGAGCCACTCGAAGGCCTGTCCTTTCGGCAGGGCCACCCGGCCGTGTTTCAGCTCCAGGGCGTGATCTTTTAGCCAGTGCAGATGCGTTTTCTCCGTGCGCAGGTCGCGCCGGACCTTATGAAAGACGTATTCGCCGTTCCGCTTCTCGATGCTCACGTTGGAGGCCACCGAAAAACTGTCGAATTTAAAGGTAAACTGCCCGTAGAGAAACGAGAGGTCGAACATCACCTGGCCGCCCTCGCCCGACTCAACTTCGGCGGTGGCCACCATCGTCCCCTGCCCCTGGTCAAACAGCGAAGCCGCCACCCGCTGCGGGACCACCTGTTCCGAAACCATCAGCAGGGGCGTCGGCACCAGGGATTCGCTGCGGATCTCAAACCCCTTCGCGTATACGTCATAGGACGCAATGAGCGGAGCTACGAACCGGTGGTAATACTGGTCTTCGATGGTCGCCGGAATGACGATATTCCGCTTGTTGAGAAAGGGCCGCAGCTTCTTGCCGTCGACGTTCTTATCGAAATGATACAGCCGGTTGCCCAGCATCATCCAGGCCGGCTGGTCGCAGATCAGCAGCGCGCCCTTGAACTGGAAATCGACCTTCTGCTGCTGGTATTTAATGATGGGAAAATACTCGGTCGTCTGCTCGCTGCGCACAAAATGAAAGTACACCCGCGCCTTGTCGGGCATCCATTCCAGGGGCATCCAGGCGGGGTTGCCGTCGTTACCCATGACAAATACACGTCGGCCTTCAAGCCGCTCCAGAATGCGGGCGCGCCGGTCCTCGATGTATTCGCTGATGAGTTCCTGGAGGTTCTTGTCGCCTTTCTGGGGATCGTAAATTTTCAGGAAAAAATCGACCGCCGGCAGTTTCTTGGTGTTATAGCGCTTCAGAATGACATCCTGCTGGATCTCGTCGATGATCCGGACCAGCTCGAAATCCATGGCATCCAGGCCTGTTGCAAACTCACCGGCGTTTTTGGATGAGAGCGTCTGATTCAGCAAGGTAAGTTCACCCCGGGCGTTGAGCTGAACGACGAATGCTTCAAACAGGTACCCCAGAAACTCGTGCTCGAGCAGGGAATAGACGATTTGGAACGGCTCCGCCGGCGAAACTTTCATACGGATGCAATAGGGCGGTTGAACATTTCAACGCCAGCCGTCACAATAGCGCAACAAACTGATCGCGAATCCTTACGGCAAGGTTCTCCTCAGCCTACGGAGGGCTTCATTCAAGCTAAAAGGAAGGGGTTACGAACCTTGGCACGCTCCTCCAAAAAGGAGCGAAACCAAATATACAAAACGGGGGAAATAAGGCAAGAGGTAAACGGAGGATTGCTTATTGAGTGGGGCCGGGGGTGGTGACGTTTGACATTTGACGTTTGACTTTTGACAGGGCTTTGATAGTCACTTGTCAAACGTCAAACGTCACCAGTCAAACGTCAAAAGTTAGGCATACGTATTGAGCATAACCGGCATCACCAGCATCAGAATCTCTTCGTATTCTTCCTTGTCTGCGGGGATGATCAGGCCGGCGCGGTTGGGAGCCGACAGCTCGAGGGAGAGCATTTTTGCGCCGAGGTTGCTCAGCATTTCGGTCAGGAATTTGGCGTTGAAGCCGATTTCCATATCGTCGCCGTCGTAGTCGCAGAGCAGCTTCTCGTTGGCTTCGTTGCTGTAGTCGAGGTCCTCGGCCGAGATCGTCAGGGCGTTGGTCCGCAGCGTCAGCCGGATCTGGTGGGTCGTCCGGTTGGCGTAGATCATGATCCGCTTCAGCGAGCCCAGCAGGTCGGCCCGGCCGATGGTCAGGACGTTCGGGTTGTTGGTCGGAATGGCGTTTTCGTAGTCCGGGAAGCGCTCGTCGATCAACCGGCAGATCATCTGGGTATTGCCGAAGGAGAACGAGGCGTTCGACTGGCTGAACTCGGCCCGGACGGGTACGGATTCGGGCAGCGATGACTTCAGCAGCGTCAGGGCCTTGCGGGGGATGATCATGGACGATTCACTGCCCGAATTGATGTCGGTCCGGCGGTAGCGGATCAGGCGGTGTCCGTCGGTTGCGACGAAGGTTGCGCTGTCGGCCGCCAGTTGCAGGTACACGCCCGTCATGGCCGGCCGCAGGTCGTCGGTGCTGGTCGCGAAGACGGTATTGTTGATGGCGCTCAGCAGGGCGTCGGACGAAAACTCGACCGACAGGCTGCGGTTGACGGCCGGGATTTTGGGGAAATCGATAGGATTCTCTCCCGAGAGCTTGTAACGGCCGTTATCGGTCAGGATCTCGGTACCGAAGGTATCCGTATCGACCCGGAAGGTAACCGGCTGTTCGGGCAGGCCGCGCAGGGTATCCAGCAGCAGCTTGGCCGGGATGGCGATGCCCCCGCTTTCCGACGACTCCACGGGAATGGTGGTGATCATCGTAGTCTGCAGGTCGGAGGCCGTCACGGTCAGGGTACCTTCCTCCAGCCGGAAAAGAAAGTTTTCGAGAATCGGGACAATGGGGTTGGTCGCCACCACGCCGTTAATCGCCGAAAGCTGCTTGAGCAGTACCGAAGAGGAGACGATAAATTTCATGGAGAATGCCGGTTTTTTGCGAATGGACTAAGTAAGCAAAAGTAGAAAAATTCGGCGGCTTCTCCGCTTACGGCCGGGTATATTTCCTGCGCCTTACCACCTGCCACACCAGGCCCACCAGCCCGACCAGCGCCAGGGGCGCCAGCAGGTTCAGGGCCTGCCAGAACGTCCGTTCTTCCTTCAGCCGCACCTTATCCATCGGCCGCAGGGTAAACTGGCGCGTCCGGGCGGCAATCACCCCCTGTTCATCGAGCAGGTAGTTCCCGGCATTGACCACAAAATCCTTGTTGGCGAAGGTGTTGCGCGAAAAGCGCTCGTACCCCAGCGGGTAGGGCGCGTTGGTGCGGTAGTTGACGTCGTTGATCAGCAGATCACCGTCCGAGCAGACGATCACCTTACCCGGCTGGCCCGTTGCCCGGAAGCCCGCCGCCCGCGGATCGCCCGGCAGAATGCGGTTGGCGTACAGCGACTGGAAACTGCCTTCCAGCAGCAGGCCGACAAGCCGCTCCCCGTCGTTGTAAGTCCGGGGATCGGGCTGCTGCCGGGCTTCGTTATAGCTTACCAGCACCGGCGCATTCAGCAGTTTGGTATAAGCCGAGGTCAGCAGCAGGGGCGTTTTGGCGATGCCTTCCGCCGCGACCGTGTCCAGCGTACTGGCGAAACGGCTGTAAATGGCGTCCAGATTCCGGACGATGGGGCTCCGCCGGTCGGCCGGGCCGAAGTTGTTGATCAGCGGAAAAAACCGCCAGGGCAGCAGCTGGATGTTGGGCTTGTCGCCCAGCGCCCCCACGTTCAGCGGAATAAAGGCGCAGCTGAGGTCTTTGACCAGGTTTCGGTTCAGGCGAACGCCCCAGCGGAAGAACAGGTCGTCGAGGTTCAGCGGCAGCGGCTGGGCGTAGGTTCCGTCCAGCCCCACACTGTCGATTTTCAGGCCGTCGAGGAAAAACAGGGCCCGGCCGCCTTTGACCACGAACTGGTCGATCTTGTACTTATCGGCTTCGGAAAACGGCCGGTCGGGCTTGGTCACCAGCAGGCCATCGAGCCCCGTCAGGTCCTGGGAAGCCTGAAGATCAATCAGCTTGATGTCGTAGGTGGGCTGCAGCGTAGCCAGCAGGTCCGAGAGGCGAATGGGATCCACGGCCGTGTAGGTGACGGCCACGCCCAGCACCTTTTTTTCCCGAATCGTCAGCTGCCGGATGGCCGAAGCCAGTTCGTACTCGACGCCTTCGGTGGCCTGGTTCAGCTGCTCCTCCGGCGAGGTGGTGCGGTTGCCTTTCAGCAGCAGGACGGGCAATTTCCGGCTCCCGGCCGAAACCACGGCCCAGGGGAAAATCAGCTTTTCCGTTCGTTTGCCGTCGGCGGCATAATTCAGGTTGGTCGGGTTCAGCCCCTGCTCGATCAGGCTTTTCTGGAGTTCGACCCGTTTCTGCTCGCTGGGCTCGGCGGCGGGGTCGATAAAGCGGTAGGTCAGCCGTCCGGAGCGGGCCGTAAATTCTCCCAGCGTTTCCTGCACGCTTCGTTCCAGGCGCTTAAAACCCGGCGGCAGGTCGCCCGTCAGGTAGACGTTGACGTGGACATCCTCCTCCAGATTACCGAGCAGGTTTTCCGTACCTACCGAGAGCGTATACCGACGATCTTCCGTCAGATCGAGGCGAAAAAACAAAAAGGAAGACAGCACCTGAATCAGTACCAGCCCGGCGAGCCACAGGCCCGTACGCCACCGTGTTAGGTTCATAAGAGGTTTACTGTTTATTGTTTAGGGTTTATAGTTTGGGCATCCCTACCTACCTGACTATCAATCAAAGACAAACCATAAACGCTAAACCATAAACGAATTGATTGGTATTCCTTGAATGATCAAAAGTCCCGAATCACGCGCCCTCGACGCCTGCCGGCGCGTGGCATTGAACACGAAAGTAGCGAAAATCAGCGGCCCGGGAAGAAATCCGGCCAAACGGGTTATGCTTTGGCGTCCGGCTGCTTCTCCAACGTTCACGGCCGGCACCTTCGTATGCATATCCACATCGGCACCTCAGGCTGGAGTTACGACCACTGGCAGGGCCTGCTTTACCCGGAAAAAACGCCGGTGGGCAAACGCCTGGCCCATTACCTGCCTTATTTCGACACGGTCGAGCTGAACGCCAGCTTTTACCGCTGGCCCAAAACGGAGGTCTTTGCCGGCTGGCAGAACCGCCTGCCCGAGGGTTTCCGGCTGAGCGTGAAAGCCCCGCGCTACCTGACCCACGTGAAAAACCTGAAAGAACCGGAAGCCTGGCTGGACCGGATCCGCGACGCCTGGCACGTTCTGGGCGACAAGCGGGCCGTGCTGCTGGTGCAGCTCTCGCCCCGGTTCGCCCGCAACGACCAGCGGCTGGCGTATTTTCTGGGCCTGCTGCCGTCCTGGCTGCCCGTCACCGTCGAGTTCCGGCACCCGAGCTGGCACGACGAGGCGGTCTTTCAGCTGCTGGAACGGTACGGGGCGGCCTACTGCATCATGAGCGGCGCGGGGCTTCCCTGCGTGCTGCGGGCAACGGCCCCGTTTGTCTACGTGCGCCTGCACGGCCCCGACTGGCACAGCCTCTACGGGGGCTCCTATTCGGACCAGGACCTGGCCTGGTGGGCCGACCGCATCCGCGAATGGACAGCCCAGGGGCGGGAGGTATACGCGTATTTCAACAACGATATCGGCGGGCACGCCGTCCATAACGCCCTGCGGCTGCGGTCGTTGCTGGGGCAGGAAATCCGGCCGTTGCCTTGAAAAACAAAGCCGCCCCAGGTTTTCGGAAAACCTGGGGCGGCGTATGGCAAACCGGTCTACTCTTCCCGGGTGGAGGCAAGCGGCCGGGCGACGGGTACCGTTTCGTCGCTCACCAGCATCCGGCCGCCCGGATAGCTCCGGTAGTGACGGGCGGCCCGGGACTCGGTCTGGCTTTTAAACGAGGGCAGATCGGTCGGGCGACGGCCTGAACCAAAGGCAAACCGTTTCGAATGGGTGTACCGAAGTTCCGGTGCATACACGTACAGGCGGTACCCTTTGTACTCGACCGGAATGAGGTAAAGCGAACCTACCTGAGCCCGGTTGCGGACGATGAGCGTCTCTCCGGCGGGAATGTCGACCAGGCGGCGGCTGGCCAGGAAATCTTCCTCGTAGGCTCGTACCGGGGCTTCGGTAGTATAGTAATGACGGCTAACCGAACAGCCCGTTAAATGCAGACTAACTGCCAGTAAAGCAATGGCTTTGTTCATGATTCAAGTTGAGTTACGGCGTTCTCATTCAAAGGGACTAAGGTCGGACTTATCTTTGATCATAGCAACAATTGTGCAGAAATTAAGCCCAACTTTCTCCCCGTTAAGTACCATGCCGCTTTGGCCAAAGACTGTGTAACTCATCGGCTTAATTTCCAAAATTTTGCCTGCCTGAAGAGCCGAAGCCGTGCGAAATTGGAAAGAGCGGTTAATTTTGCAGGCGTTTACTAGTGCACAGCCTTTCGTTCCTCACATGTCATTCAAAAAAACCAAGATTGTTGCCACGGTCGGTCCGGCCTCCGAAAGCAAAGAACAACTGCTGGCTCTGGCTAATGCCGGTGTCAACGTCTTCCGGCTTAATTTCTCCCATGGTGACCATGCCGAACACCTCGCCCGCATCCAGCGCATCCGGGAACTGAACGAAGAAAAGGGACTGACACTCTGCATCCTGCAGGATCTGCAGGGCCCCAAAATCCGGATCGGCAAAGTGGAGAACGACGAAGGCGTGATGCTGCTGCCCGGGAGTCAACTGGTTTTCACCAACGACGAGATTATCGGTACGGCCGAGCGGGTCAGCACCCCCTACAAGGGCATGTACCATGACGTCCGCCCCGGCGAGCGGATTCTGCTCGACGACGGCAAACTGGAGGTAAAGGTTATTGGGGTTGACGGTACCGACGTGGTTACCGAAGTGGTTTATGGCGGCCGGCTGAAGTCGAAGAAAGGCGTGAACCTGCCCAACACGCGGGTTTCCATTCCGTCGGTGACCGAAAAAGATTATGCCGACCTGGAATTCGGGCTGCAGCACGATGTCGAGTGGATTGCCCTCTCGTTCGTGCGCCAGGCTTCGGACATTCAGGAAGTGAAGGATTACATCCAGGCCAAATGCAAGCAGACGCGCGTCGTTGCCAAGATCGAAAAGCCGGAGGCCATTGACAATATCGACGAAATCATCGCCATCACGGACGGTGTAATGGTCGCCCGCGGTGATCTGGGCGTGGAACTCCCGGCCGAAGACGTGCCGATGATCCAGAAAATGATCGTCGAAAAGGCCAACAAGGCCGCCAAGCCGGTCATTGTGGCGACGCAGATGCTGGAAAGCATGATCGACGCCGCCCGCCCGACCCGCGCCGAAATCAACGACATCGCCAACTCAGTCCTCGACGGCGCCGATGCCGTTATGCTCAGTGCGGAAACCGCCTCCGGCAAATACCCCATCCTCTCGGTGGAAAACATGGCCCGGACGATCCAGAAGGTGGAGGCCCTGTCGGACAAGATTTATTTCCGCTACCACGCCTTCGTCAACGAGCAGCCGACCGAAAACGTGCTGAACGACAACGTGGTTATGAGCGCCTGCCGCCTCGCCCGCGACACGAAAGCCAGCGCCCTGATTGGCATTACGACCTCGGGTTACACGGCCGCGCGCCTGTCCCACCACCGCCCCCGGGCTGCAATCTACGTTTGCACGACAGACCGCCGCCTGATGAACACGCTGGGCCTGTACTGGGGCGTCAACGTCCTGCCTTACATCCCTACCGAGGAAAACAGCGTCGACCAGACCGTCTACGAAATCCGCGACCGGCTCAAGCAAATCGGCGCACTCGAAGCCGGTGATATCTACATCAACGTCCTGAGCCTCCCGCTCTCGAAGCATCGGAAGACGAATACGGTTCGGCTTTCGGTGGTGGAATAACGTTTAGGGTTTAGGGTTTATGGTTTAGAGTTTATGGTTTATGGTTGCTTCGCCAGACTACATAGATTGGGGCGAAGCAACCATAAACCATAAACTCTAAACCATAAACCGTTTTTCAAAGTACCGAAACGAAACCCCCACCAGCAAGGCATAGGTCACCGACAGGCCGTAGCAGGCGTAGACGAAAAAGTCGAGGAAGCTGATGTCGGGCTGGCCGAAGTTTTTGTACAGCAGGATGGCCACGCTGCCCAGGTAGCCGTAGTAGTCGGCCAGCGTAACGATAAAGCCGACCGTACTCACGTAGCGAAACGAGGCGACCAGCCGCTCAAAGTACAGACCATTGCAGGGCACGTAACCGGCGTACAGCCCCAGCCCAACCAGCGTAAACCAGGCGCCCGGGGAAACCATTCCCTGCTGGAACAGCCAGGTGCTCACTCCCACCAGCACCGCCCCTGCCAGCATCACGCCGTTGATGAGCCGGAACGCCCGGAAGTTATCCTTCACCGCCTGCAGCGATCCCATGACTACCAGAATGCCCACCGCCACGGCAGTTTCCGTCTGCGTGAACACGGCCGGGTCGGCTACGCCCAGCGAACTTAAAATCTCCGGGGCGAAATTGTCCCGGAAATCCCGGAAAGCCGACAGCAGGACGTAGGAGATGATCAGCGTTACGAGCCCGAACGAAAACGTCCGGATAAATTCCCGGCGCTCGGCGGCGTTCATGGGCTTGCGCTCGGTACGCTGGGCCCGGTCTTCGGGCGTGGGCGGCGGCAGCATGGCCAGGCCGCCTACCGACAGCAGCAGCGGCAGGATAAACAGCGCGCCCGTCACAAAGGGCAGCCAGAACTCTGATACGCCCCAGGCGCCCCGGACCGTCAGCGCCACCGTTTTCACGAAGCCCGAGGCGAAGATAAAGGAGGCCGTCAGGCCCGCCACCAGCGCGTCGGTCTGCCGCCGGCCTTCCAGAAAGCCCAGCACCGTGCCGTAGACCATGCCCAGCGGCAGGCCGGTGAGCAACAGAAAGACGATGTTGTAGGGCGGCGGAACCAGGGCGAAGCCCAGCAGGGCCACTTCCGCCAGGCCAACAAACAGCAGGATATTCAGGGCGCGGCGCGAGGGGGCCATTTCCGAGACGACCTTGACGCCGATCCGCTTGGAAAGCGCGTAGCCCAGCACCTGGGCCGTCAGCAGCCAGATTTTATAGCTTACCCCGGCATAAGCCATCCCCGGGAAGGTCACGGCCGTAATGCCCTTGCGAAAGGCATACATGCAGGCGTAGGTACAGAAGGCGGCCGTCGCCCCAAAGACGACAAAGGCGGTAGGGTGAATTTTTCGGAGGAGCAGCAAGGTCCTTAGCGTAGCAAAGTGGCAAGGTAGTCGGGTGGCAAAGTACGCAGCCGAATCCAACTTTGCTACTTTGATCCTTGGTAGATGCGCTCCTTTTGCCCTTTCCCACCCGTCTTATCCATACGGTAACTTTTCCGGTTTTTTCGCTTGAAGTCAATTGAAGCCAATCCACATTTCCGATTCCTGCGTAAGTTGGAAAAAACTTTTGGTTAAACGCGGGGTTCTGTTCCAACCAACCCCTTTTGCACCCGACCCCTATGGCGACTTCACCCATCACCAATGGAAGCCTGTTGATCGCGGAGCCGTTCCTGGGCGATCCCAACTTCGAGCGTAGCGTTGTTCTCATTTGTGAACACAATGAGGACGGCACCTTTGGCCTGGTGCTGAATCAGATCGCGCAGGTGCGGTTGAACGATGTGTTGTCGGAGGAATTGTACCAGGATTTTCCGTTGTACGTTGGCGGACCGGTCCAGCAAAATACGCTGCATTACATCCACCGGCTGGGGGATCAGCTCGACGAGTCGATTCGGGTGGCCGACGGCCTGTACTGGAGCGGCAACTTCGACCAGTTGCGCCAGCTGATCAATGCCGGAGCCGTACGCGAGAATGATATTCGATTCTTTGTGGGGTATTCCGGCTGGGGCGAAGGCCAGCTGGGCGAAGAAATGGGGCAGAACGCCTGGATTGTCACCCAGGCCGATGCGGATTTCATCTTCGATACCGCCTCCGACCAGTTCTGGCGGGGTATTCTGCGCCGGATGGGCGGCCAGTACCGCGTCCTGTCGCACTACCCGGTCGACCCGCGGCTGAACTAACTGAACGACCCGGCGGCTTTCAGGCACAAGATCCGCGGAAAAATGCCGTTATTTGTTCGACGTTCGCCGTAACGACCCGCCGAAACCGCTCCGGGGCGGGGTATTTGACCTTGTGTATGCGTATTAAGCCTCGTTTCCTTGTCTCTGCGTTTTTCCTGCTGATCGCCGGCGCCGCGTCGGCCCAAGTTGAAGGCCATTTTGGGGTAAAAGCCGGCGCCTCCTCCGCCAAAACCGGCCAGGTCGGCACGTCCTCCTTTATTTCCCGCTACCGTACCACCTTTCACCTCGGCGGCATGTACCGCCTGCGGGTTAACCGCTTCGTTGTCCAGCCCGAGCTGCTGTTTTCCAATAAAGGCGGCAGTTTCAAAGGAACCGTCAACCAGCTCGGCGGTGCCCGGACCGAAGTGATCCGCAATAATTACAATTACCTCAGCGCCCCGCTGCTGCTGGGCTGGATTCCCACGGAAGGCCTCACGCTGCAGGTTGGACCGGAATTCAGCTACGCCCTGAACACGCCCCGGACGAACGGTCCGGCCCGCCGCCAGGACCTGGGGGTCGTCGTCGGTGTTCACTACGACTTCCTCGACGTCCTCGATAAGTTCAGTCTCCACATCCGGTACATCCACGGGTTACAAAATATCTCCGATAACCCCATCGTCGAGCGCTACAATCGAACGTTTCAGGTGTCGATGGTGTATAATTTTTACCGGAAGAAATGATTAAATTGCGGTAATGTATTCGATTGTTGATGTCGAGACGACGGGAGGCATAGGCGGACCCACCCGCCTGACGGAGGTAGCGATCTTTCGCTACGATGGGTTACAGATTGTCGACTCGTTTCACTCCCTGGTTAACCCGGGCTGTCCAATCCCCCCGTTCATCAGCCGCCTGACGGGCATTACCGACGCCATGGTGCAGGAAGCTCCCACTTTCGCCGATGTGGCCGAGGCCATTGCACGCGTCACGGAGGAGGCCGTGTTCGTGGCCCATAACGCTCCTTTCGACTACGGGTTTTTACAGAAGGAATTTCAGGGCATCGGGCTGCCCTTCGAGCGGAAGAAGGTCTGTACCGTCTGGCTCAGCCGCCGCATCTTCCCGGGCCTGCCTTCCTACAGCCTGGGTAATCTCTGTGCCTCGCTGGAAATTCCGGTCAGTGCCCGCCACCGGGCCCACGGCGACGCCGCCGCTACGGTACAGCTCTTTGAAAAATTACTGCGCAACGACCAGCTGGGGCTGATCCACCAGCGGGCCGAAGCGGAAGACATTCCGGTGCCGTCGCGTCGCAGCCGGCGGGCCCAGCGCCGACGCAAATCATCCTGATACTTAGCGAATTCCTTACCGGTTCATTTCGCGCTCCAGCGCAATGAAGTGGGTCAGCTCGCCGCTTTTGTTCCAGATGGGATCAATTTCCACCTCGCACCAGTACGAATCGCCATCCTTGCGGTAGTTCAGCAGACGTTCCCGAATCGGCCGGATGCGGCGCGTCTGGGGCGCTTTAGTCAGTTTATCGGATAACCGCCGAACGGCAACCGCATCAGTATTGACGCCCTGCAGGAAGCGCGGCGTCTGGCCGATGGCTTCCACGGGCGTGTAGCCGGTCATGGTCAGGAAGGTGTGGCTGACCCAAAGGATGGTACTGATGTCATCGGTGACTACCAGCGTAAACCCTTCCTCCAGCGCCTTGCTGTAATTCCGGTGGGTTTTCCAGTCAAAGATGTAGGCCAGTTTTTCCAGCGTTGCCGCATCGCGCTGTACCGGCCGGCGCTGCGCCTGCTCGAGCATGTAGATCTCCATGCAGGCGACCGGGAAGGATTTGAACGGGGGCAACATGGCCTGCGTGGCCACATCGTTTGAGGAAGGAATCTGCATTCACGTATGGGTTAGTGCCAAAAGGGATAACGGCGTCAGCTACAGCTACATCGTAAAGGTACACTTCTCCCGGAACGGGTAATTTATATACGTCAATATTTGTCTATCAGGCGGTTTCGCGGCGGTTCGGCTTTACCGGGCTTGGCTAGCACCGCCGGGTAGCGTAGATTTGGGGCGTAGTTGTATCCTAACCCACGCTTCCATGGCTGTCATTCGCTGGGGCATTCTCGGCCCGGGTCGTATTGCGCACAAATTTGCCCAGGATTTACGGGCCGTCCCCGACGCCGTCCTGCACGCGGTCGCTTCTTCTGATCAGGCCCGGGCCGAGGCCTTTGCCGCCGAGTACGGCGCCCCCCATGTCTACGGTTCGTACGAAGAGCTGCTGAGCTGCCCGGACCTGGACGTCGTCTACGTCGCCACGACCCATACCCTCCATTACGAAGCAACGCTCCTGTGCATCAACGCCGGCATTCCGGTACTCTGCGAAAAGCCGTTTGCCATTAACGGGCGGCAGGTCCGGGAAATGGTCGAGCTGGCGCGTCGCAAAAAGGTCTTTCTGATGGAAGCCCTCTGGACGCGCTTTCTGCCGACGGTCGAAAAAGCGCTGGACCTGGTCCGGAGCGGCGCCATTGGCCGGCCGGTCGGGCTGCGGGCGGACTTCGGTTTTCGCGCGCCCTTCTCCCCGGAGCGGCGGCTGTATAACAAATCCCTGGGCGGCGGCTCCCTGCTCGATATCGGCATTTACCCCCTCTTTCTTTCTTACCTCTTTCTGGGCAAGCCGCAGACGATTACCGCCAGCGCCGTCCTGGGCGAAACGGGCGTCGACGAACAGTGCGGCATGGTACTGACCTACGAACCGGGCGATCTGGCCGTGCTGCACAGTACGCTGCTGACCAAAACCGATACCGACGCTTACATATACGGGGAGACGGGCAGTATTTACCTGACCGGCCGCTTCCAGGAAGGCAAGGAAATCGTGCTGAAGCCCCAGGAAGGCGAGCCGGAAACCTTTGCGTTCCCGCGGGAAACCTGGGGTTATAACTACGAAGCGGCCCACGTCATGGACTGCCTGCGCGAAGGCCGGACCGAAAGTCCCGTCTGGTCGCTGGACGATAGCCTCAACCTGATGGGCCTGCTCGACACCATCCGCGAAAAAACCGGCATCTGGTACGCCGAGGACGCGGTGGATCAGGAGTGGTAAGCGGCAAAAAATTGACGAATGACGCTTGACTTTTGACGTTTGACAAGCGTATACAAGCGGCTTATGTGCCTTTTTCAAACGTCAAGTGTCCAATGTCAAGTGTCAAAAGTCAAGTATCAACCTTCCATGAAAACCCAAACGCTATCCCTACTCACCGCTACCCTGTTCACCGCCGGTCTGGTGCAGGCCCAGTCCTGGCAGGCCGTTACAACCGGTAACAGCTGCGAGAAACGCCACGAGAACGCCGCCGCCCTGGTCGGCGACAGCCTCTACGCCATCGGCGGCCGGGGCATGAAACCGCTCGAAGCCCTGAGCCTGAAAACCCTCATGTGGAAGCGGCTGCCGACGCCTCCGCTGGAGATGCACCACTTCCAGGCTGTGAATTACAACGGCGAAATTTACGTGGTGGCGGCCTTCACCGGCGGCTATCCGCACGAAAAGCCCATTCCCAATATCTACATCTATAACCCGAAAAAGGGCGAATGGCGGCAGGGGCCGGAGATTCCGAAGGATCGTCAGCGCGGCTCGGCGGGCGTAGTGGTGCATAACAACAAGATCTACGTTGTCTGCGGCATTATCGACGGGCACTACGACGGGCACGTGGCCTGGTTCGACGAGTATGACCCCAAATCGAATACCTGGAAACAGCTGCCCGAAGCCCCCCGCGCCCGCGACCACGTGAGCATAGCCATTGCGGATAACAAGCTGGTCGTGGCGGGCGGTCGCCGGTCTTCGGCCAAGACGGGTAAGGTGCTGGAAACGACCATCGCCGAAACCGATGTCTACGACTTCAGGACCGGCCAATGGACCGCCCTGCCCGAATCCGGTAACATTCCCACCCAGCGGGCGGGGAATACGACCGTGGCCAAGGACGGTAAGGTCTGGCTGCTGGGCGGGGAAAGCCAGCAGCTCCAGGCGCATAACCAGACAGAGATCTTCGACCCCAAAACCGGTAAATGGACCGCCGGCCCGGCCATGCTCCAGGGCCGCCACGGCACCCAGGCCGCCGTTTACAAAGGCAATATTTACATTCTGGCGGGTTCGGCCAATCACGGCGGCGGGCCGGAGCTGAATACGGTGGAGGTGTTGAAGTGATGGAAAGCGGAATCGCTTTTTAAGCATCGAGCAAGCCGATGAATTGTAAAAAAACGGCTTTCTGCCGTTCCCTGCTGGTGGGGTTGGGTTTCTGGCTGGCGTTCGTACCCGCTCAGGGTCAACCGAGCGGGCTGCGTCTGTCGGTCGTAGCCCAACCCCCTACCCGTAACCTGGTCGCCGCCTACGAAGGAGCCGACCGGGGCGGGAATACCTCCATTGCCTTCGATGCCGCCGACTCGTATAAATGGTCGGGAAGCACAGCCTACAAAGCGGATAGCTGGGGCTATTTCTTGGCCGATGGCCGGGAGGTGCCCTACATCAAGCGCGACCGGGACCTGGGGCAAACGTTTCGGTATACCGGAAAAACGCCCAAAACGCTGACCGCCATTACGGTTTCGACCGGTTACGGCACCAACGTGGTACGGCCCAATACCTACGGAAAAAGCGTTTCCATTCAGGTTTTCGAAGTTTCGGGCGAGCCGGTGCTGGTCGATAACGGTACCGGCCCGGGCACCGAAGCCTTTCACGGCTTTCCCCACAACCGGCCGGGCGATTCGATTGCCCACCAGCGGGATGATTACTGGACCGGCGAGAGCTACACGTCCCTGGCGGTCTATTCAGGAGCGGTTTTTCCCGGGAAACGCGCCTTCGGGTTTGCCAGCGAAACCGAACCCGTCTCGCCCGATCACCCCAACCTCAAGGGCCGCCTGCTCCGGTTCGAGCTGCCCGCCGGCAAGCCCATCGTCCTGATGCCCGGCAGACGTTACGCCTTTCTGATCATGCTGGACCGGCAGGAGGCCGAATGCGGCTTTACGCTGGCGAATCACTATACCGGCAGCTACCCGGACGGGCACGGCATCCGGCGGGACGGCAACGGCACGTTTCCGCCGGTAGAGGCCGACCCGACCAGGCCCTTCACGGATCCGGCTAATGCTAAAGCGTATGCCTCGGCCCACTTTCCGACCGATTTTGCAAAGCGAACGGCCATCCCGCCCGGTACCAATGGTTACCCCGACGTATGTACCTGGCGTGATCTGCTGTTTTATATCGAAGCCCGGTAGCCTTACCTGGTATCCTGTTGTTACCCCCGAAGCCCCGGTGAAAGCCAGGGCTTTTTTGCTTATTTATTGCCGCCCTATTTTCTGAGAAATTCCGGTCGGATCCGGATGAGCGGAAAAATTATTGGCCGCGGGTGTAACATTTGGCAACCCGGAGCGACTAACACGGAAAGCGCAGCAGCTGTGGCAGACAAAGAGACCGAAATAGAATTTGCCGAACGGATTCGTCAGCACGGGGCACTCATCCACAAGGTTTGCCGGATGTATGCCTATTCTCCCGACGACCGGCAGGACCTCTACCAGGAGATCGTCATTCACCTGTGGAACGCTTATCCCACCTTCCGGGGGCAGGCCCGCTTCAGCACCTGGCTGTACCGGGTGGCGCTTAACACGGCCATTACGGGCCTGCGCCGGCAAAACCGCTGGATCCCTTACGAGCCCGAACACGCTGCCCAGCCAGCCGAGGAAGCCGATGAAGAATTATGGCAGCAACTGCAGACGGCCATTGCCCGGCTCAACGACATTGAAAAAGCCATCGTCATGCTGTACCTGGAAGACCGCAGCTTCGAAGACATGGAGGACATCCTAGGCATTTCCCAGGGCAACCTCCGGGTAAAGATGACTCGCATCAAAGACAAATTACGGCAGCTGGTAAAAAACGGGTAGCGATGGAACTGGACGATCTCAAACAAGCCTGGCAGCAAGCCGACCGGCAACCCGCCGCCTCACCCGATGTATCGGAACTGATTCACCAGAAAAGCAGAGGGTCTATTGCCTTACTGCGAAAGGCATTCCGCAAACAAATGCTGGCCGTTTGCGCCCTGATGGCCTTTTTCATCGCCACCCAGGCCCGAAACGTCGGCAGTGTTTCCTCCCATATCTTGTTCTGGACCTTCCTGGCTTTCTGCGGGGCGATGATCGGTATGTTGTTGTGGAACTATCGGCTCACGCATAAAATGGCCAGCATGGATGCCCGGGTCGTGCAAAACCTGGAGCAACATATAGCCCTGATGGAACAGCGTTTACGGTGGCAGTCGATCGGGGCCAGGGTGGTGATCCTGTTTTTTATCCTTCTGCTTGAGGTCATTCCGCTTTACCAGCACGTGCGCATGCTCGATACCTGGCACCACCTGTCGCCCTGGATCAGGTTCGCTGCCTATGCGGCTTACCTGGCGTTTCAATACGTGCTCAGCCGGACCATTGCACAGCGTCGATTTGGCCGGCACCTGTCCCATTTAAAGAACCTGCTGAACGAAATCCGCTAACCCTTCACCGGCCATGGCAGGGAATCTGCCTTCACTGAAGACTCTATTTCATGAATCCCGAAATCAAACAGGCCCTTTTTCGCACCCTGCCCTTTTTGCTGCTGATCCTGGGGATCGCTTTTGGCATCCGAACAAAACGGTTGAACCCCAGGGACCTGCACCTGTCCGCTCCGACTTCCTATTCCGCGCTGCTGCGCTGGTGGCTGGGCTTTTTACTTTACGTCCTGCTCACCGAAGTGGTCCTTTACCAACTGGGTTTGCTGCAGGTCAGCCCCTGGCGGGATGCGCTGTTGCCCTCGCTGATCAAACTGGCTGGCATGGTCATTTTGGCACCCATTGGCGAGGAACTGCTCTTCCGGGGCGTTCTGCTGGCGAGGTTACAATCCTGGAAGGTAGGCAAACACGCGGCCATCCTGATCCAGGCAGTGCTTTTCGTGCTGGTCCACTCGGCGGCTTTCTCGCTGTCCCTGACGGCGAATATCGGGAAAGTCCAGCTCTTTGTAGATTCCCTGATCTTTGCCTATGCCCTGTACGCCACCCGGTCGATTTTCACGCCCATGGCCCTGCACGCCACCGGAAACGCCATTGCGGCCCTTGAGCAATTCGTTTTGTAGGGTCAAACCGCAGCCCATCCCGAACACGGGTAACCTTACTTTGTGCCTGACCGTACCTGAAGCGAAACGGTAGGCGCGGCTTGTCCTCCGTTCTGGTAGTTGACCAGAATTTCTTCCTGATATGATCCGGTCAGGCTTTTCAGGCTCAGTCGGTATATCCCGGCGGGCATGCCGCTGAAGTTGATGTGATGCCGGCTGCTGGCCAGGCGGGTGGTATGTTCGTAAACCAGGGAACGATCCCGGGCACGAACCTGTAAAACCAACCGCTCCGGGCCCGTATTCTGAATCAGCAGATGCAAAGCGGGCCTGTCTTCCGGAAGATGGCATTCCACCCGAAAGGCCGGATTCGCCAGGAAGGTACCCGTTGGGGCGTTGGTGATCTGCGGTTCGGCTGCCGACTTCCGCAGCGCTGCCGGGTCGGTCGGTAAGGGGGAAACGGACACGTTTTGGGCAACCAGCTGATTTTCCACCAAGCGTGCCAGGGTCTGGTCCAGCTTCCGGACATTCTGGGGCGTGAGCTTGATAAACTGGTTAGGCAAGGTTTCCTGGTAGACGAGCTGACTGTCCGCCGAAAAGAACCGGATGACGGACCCGTGAATGGCGTAATCCGTCTTCAGGCTCCAGAAAGCGCGGGGGGCGCCCGCTTCGTTTGCGTAATACCCGCTTGTCTGTCCGCTGGCCTCCTGGCAGACCAGCGCCGCGTACACAACTACCCAAAACCAGCGAAACAAGGTCAGTAAAGCGATCATAATGGAAAGGGTGTAGGTAGAAATGATTTGTTATAATAATGCAAACCAAATGCAGTGCCAGTCCGGGAAATATGGGGGCAGCCGCCTTGCGCCTCTCTGGCTTAGGCCGGGTCCGGAAAACGCACAAACGGCCTGGAAAGCGCCTACGGAGCGAATCGGTACGTCGGATCGACTAAAAAACGAACCGGGTTCACCGGAACCAGCCCGGTGACCAGCCTGTCCGCTAGTGAACAGAAGCTGTCCGCAAGTGGACAAGTAGGGGCCGGCTGGTCCGCATTTTCGGCCCAATTTCGCCCGTATAAGCCCGTTAGGAATCCTGGCAAGACATTTGATTTGCATTATTACAACTAATCTGGCTGGACCGAAAAACCATGAAAAGAGCCTTTCTGGGTGAATTTGAGGAGATCGTTTTGCTGGTAGTAGCGGCCTGTTCCGGTGATGCCTACGGGGTTACCATCTGGGAGCAGCTTCAGGAACAGACCGGCCGGAGCATCACCATCAGCGCGGTCCACGCGACGCTGTACCGCCTGGAGGAAAAAGGCTTTCTCAGCTCGCACATGGGGGGCGCCACGGCCGAACGCGGGGGCCGGCGAAAACGGTATTTCATCCTTACCGCGGCGGGCTGCCGGGCCCTGCAGGAGATTCAGCAGCTGCGCAGCCGGCTCTGGGAGGCGGTACCGCTGGAAAAGCTTCCCTTCGTCAGTAGTTAACTCCGACATTCCATACCTCATGGCAAACCCTAACGACCAAACCCCTCGTCCACCCCGCTGGGCTGACCGGCTGCTGGAGTGGTTCGTGGTACCGCACCTCCTCGAAGACTTACAGGGCGATTTGCAGGAAGTCTTCCATAAACGCACCCGGCAGGTAGGGCTGGCCCGCGCCCGGCGCGAATACGCCTGGGCCGTGTTGCATTACCTGAATCCCTCCTTCCGGAAATCATACCGCCGTTCGGGCAAACCCCAGCCAAACTATCCTAAGCCCCTGTTTACCGATATGCTACGCAACTACCTGACCATCGCCCGGCGAAACCTGGCCCGGAACAAAGCCTCTTCGGCCATCAACATCGGCGGACTGGCCGGCGGACTGGCCGTAGCCATGCTGATCGGCCTGTGGATCCACGATGAAGTGTCGTACAATACCTACCACCGGAATTACGGGCAGATTGCCCAGGTCTGGAGCGGGGGCCATGAGCCGGCCACCGGCACCATCGACGGATCGGTCTTCATCCAGCATCCGGTCGGGCCGACGCTCCGGAACCACTATCCGCAGTATTTCAAACACGTCCTGCTGGCCTGGGGCGTTGAAGCCCATACCCTATCGACGGCGGATAAACGCCTGCAGAAAAAAGGGCTCTTCATCGAAGGCGGTGCGCTGGACATGCTTTCGCTGCGGATGCTGAAAGGGTCTTACCAGAGCCTCGACGACCCGCAGTCGGTGGTCCTTTCGCAGTCGGCCGCTACGGCCCTGTTCGGCGAGAGCGACCCGGTCAACCAGCGCCTGCGCCTGGCCGGCCGCATGGACGTTAAGGTAAGCGGGGTGTACGAAGACATTCCCGCCAACAACCGCTTCAGTGAAGTGCAGTTTTTTGCTCCCTGGGCCTTGTGGGCGGCCGCCAACGACTGGGTTCGGAAAAGCGAAACCGACTGGGACAACCGGCCCTTCACGGCCTACGTGCAGCTCCAGCCCAATACCTCCGTGGACGAAGCCAATGCCGCCATCCGGGACCTTTACGCCCGGTTTGTCCCGGCGGATTTCTACCAAACGATGGCCAGGGACAAACCCTTTGTGCAGCTCATTCCCATGAGGACCTGGCACCTGTACGGCGACATCATCAACGGTAAGCCGGCCGGGGGACGTATCACGTACGTCTGGCTTTTCGGGATCGTGGGCCTGTTTGTGCTGCTACTGGCCTGCATCAATTTCATCAACCTCAGCAAGGCCCGCTCCGAAAAACGGGCCCGGGAGGTGGGCGTTCGCAAGGTGATGGGTTCGGCGCGGCGCCACCTGATCGGGCAGTTCCTGAGCGAATCCTGCCTGGTGGTCCTGCTGGCTTTCCTCCTGGCGCTGGGCCTAGTAGCTATCGGCCTGGACGGGTTCAATGCGCTGGCGGATAAGGAAATCAGGCTGCCGTTCGGCAATCCGCAGTTCTGGCTGATCGCCCTCGCCTTTATTCTCGGTACGGGCCTGCTGGCGGGCCTTTATCCGGCCTTTTATCTCTCGGCCTTCCAGCCGGTAAAAGCCCTCAGAGGCGTCATTCGTTTCGGCCGTCTGGCCGCGCTGCCCCGCCAGATCCTCGTGGTTACGCAGTTCACGGTCTCCATTGTGCTGATCATGGGCACGCTCATCGTCTACCGGCAGATTCAGTACGCCCAGAACCGCCCCATCGGCTATGACCGGAGCGGCCTGCTGACGGTGGATACCGACGATCCGGCCTTTGACGGGAAGCACGAAGCCCTGAAGCGGGAGCTGCTCAGCAGCGGGGTCGTATCGCAGGTAAGTACCTCGTCCAATCCCCTGACGGCCGTCTGGAATTCGACCGGTGGCTACGACTGGCCGGGGAAGGCCCCCAACCGGGATACCGAGTTTGCCGTCTGCAAGATCAGCCCCGACTACGGCCCTACCGTGGGCTGGAAAGTGGTTGCCGGGCGCGATTTTTCCCCCGACATCCGCACCGATTCTACCGACGCGGTGATTATCAACGAGGCTGCCGCCCGGTACATGGGCCTGGAGAATCCGGTTGGCCAGAAACTAACGGATGTGGACGAATTCGGGCAGCCGAAATGGTCGAAAACCATCATTGGGGTGGTCAAGGACCTGGTCATGGATTCGCCCTACGACCCCGTCAAACAAACCATCTTCTACCAGAAAGCCGGCGCCACCAACCTGCTGCATATCCGCATCGACCCGACCGTCAGCGCCCAGGCCGCCCTGCCCCGGATCGAGGCGACTTTCCGGAAAGTCGCGCCCGCCGCCCTGTTCGATTACCAGTTCGTCGACCAGGAATACGCCCTCAAATTCAGCCAGGAAAAGCGGATCGGGACGCTGGCCGGGATCTTTGCCGGACTGGCCATTTTCATCTCCTGCCTGGGTCTGTTTGGCCTGGCGGCTTTCGTGGCCGAGCAGCGAACGAAGGAAATCGGCATCCGGAAAGTCCTGGGCGCATCGGTAGGCAACCTCTGGGGGCTCTTATCCTCCTCCTTTGTCAATCTTGTCCTTGTCGCCTGCGGGCTGGCCGTACCGATTTCGTATTATTTCCTGGGCAATGGCTGGATCGCTTTACCTACCGGACCGACATCCCGTGGTGGTGGCTGGCCGCCTCCGGGGCGGGGGCTTTACTGATCGCCTTGCTGACCGTCAGCCTGCAGAGCCTCAAAGCCGCGCTGGTCAATCCGATTGAAAGCCTGCGGCGGGACTAAGGCTGATAGCGGACCAGGCGCTGCCGGTTCGCCCCTGACTCTGTCCATCGCTGCCTCACCATCGCGGCAGGCTACTAATTCATCTTGTTACGCATGACCGTACTGGACGTTAAACCCGAAACGGGACTCTACCGCTTTCGCCTGGATACTTTCGAAACCGAGGCACACAGTCACCCGGCGATGGAAATCCTGGTTGCCGAAAAAGGTCATTTTTCGGTTGCGATGGCTGACGCCGTCCATTCCAGGCTTTCCTTCGCCATCATTGACGCTAATTATCGGCACCAGGTAATGGCCAGCGACTGTTATGTAAGCCTGATCATGCTTGAATACAATATTGCTTTTGCCAAAACGCTCCTGTCAACGTACGCCATCACGACGAGCGGCGGTTTTTACGGCGAAAAGACGCCCGGTCGCGGCGATGATGGATTAGACCTGCTCCTTAAAGAGCTATCCGGCCCGGATTTTCCCCGACACGAGGATGAACGAATCAGCACCATGCTTCACTATCTGAACAGCAGCGAAGCGACCTACGAGCGAATGATTGAGCAGCTAAAAGACCGAACCCACCTATCCGAAAGCCGACTTTCCCACCTCTTCAAGCAGCATATGGGTATTTCGATAAAGAAGTACCTGGCCTGGTGTAGGTTAAAAAATACCATTCAGCACCATCTGAGCCAGCACGAAGATTTGTTCACTGCGCTGGTGGAGCGTGGGTTTTATGACCAGCCCCATTTTAGCCGAACCTTTAAATCCATGTTGGGCGTCAGTCCGTCAAAGGCTTACAATAGCAGAACCGTACAAGGCCTACCCGCTCCCCCGGCTTAAGTTTGTGGCCTGGTTACCAACACGGAGCACTATGTCCCTTATTCGAAACGTCAGAAAGCAGGATTTAGAAGACCTTAAAATTGTCATCGACACCACCGGCCTTTTTCCTTCCGACCTGCTGGAAGGCATGATGAGCGATTATTTTTCCGCCACCAGCGATCAGGAGCTCTGGCTAACCCAAGAAAGCCACGGAAAAGCCGTTGCCGTCGCCTATTGTGCGCCGGAGCGCTTTACCGATGGTACCTATAACCTGTACCTGATCGCCGTCCACGGGGCGTACCAGGGGAAGGGCATCGGTGCCGAACTCATGCGCCACGTTGAACAAACCCTGCGCGAAAAAGGAAACCGGATCTTACTCGTGGAGACCTCTGGCCTCCCGGAATTCGAATTAACGCGGGCGTTTTACCATAAATGTAAGTACAACCGCGAAGCTACCATTCGGGACTTTTACCGCGAAGGGGAAGATAAGGTGGTGTTCTGGAAAAAGCTGACAGAGCAAGCGCTGATTTAGATACTACGTAAAAAAATGTTTAGGATAGCTTCGCAGCATTGAGCTTCTCTGCTTATTAAAAATTGCCCTCATCCATTATATCCATATGAGAAGCATGCTTTTTGAAAAGATTGTTGTAGTCCTACTTTTTGCGGCATAAAATATCCCCAAATTTAATGTATTAACCAGAAAGGTCAGATACAATAAAAGATGTTAGTTTTACAAAGTAAACCAATTGATTAAGGTATTCCGCATCTCTAAAAACGCTAAATCATTACAATCCTTAAATGTAACTTTCTCAGCAATATTCTTATAAATGGCCGAAGATCGTTTCTTTTTAGTCTTTCTTAGCGCTAACTCAAAAGCCTCTTTTGGCCTAGTTGGCTTACTCTCTCCGGGTACAATAAACCTTCTCTCTGATAACCATTCGTATAAATCACCAACATCACTCCAACCGCTAGCCTGGGCTAATCTAGGTGATTTAACCCAAATCCAGTTTTCAATTTCCGGGTCAATGACAATCACTTCCCAACGCCCCTCCCATCCGTTCACAGAAAGAGCTTGCTCGACCTCTTGTTGCAGCTCTAACCTATTCTTCCCCCTCCCACCAGCTCCTTCTTTGTCGAAAACTACAAGGCAATATCTGTATTGGTATACAAACGATCGTAAGTATTCGTCACTTTGCGTGCGGCAGCCTGGATCCCGAAGCGGGTGAACAAAGATATCATAATCAAAATTGTGGCAGCCAAGCGAATTGGGAACTCTCGGTAGAAGACCCTCTAAGCAAAACTTGATATTAGAATCAGCAGTTAATACGATAAGGTCTTTCATCCCAACACACCGCTTGCATATAAGATACTTAAGTTCGTCCCACCTTGCCACCCCTTTAACATAGGATGAGCATCACCGGGAACAATGTCCGTTACTCCTTCCGGAGTCTTGGCAAAGCAAAGAATGTCTTCCAGTTTTGCAATGCTTAGAATTACTGGGGAATGAGTGGCCAATAATATTTGCGCATCATAAACGGATGATAAAGACTGATAAACAGCTTCCATCACTTTTGGATGGATACCGTTTTCCGGTTCTTCAATGAGGAAAATGCCTGTAAAATCTGGCAGATACGCAATCAGCGTTAAGGCTAATAACCTAAGCGTTCCATCGGAGGCAGTCCAACTCGGCACTTCTATTCCGTTATCGTAAATAATCTTAAGGTATTTCGATTTTGTATCAAGATTCTCCTTTACTTCAATATCCTTAACATCCGGCAACGCAGTTCTTATATGGTATATCCAGTCTTCAAAGGAAGTTTTTAAATTATTCTTCAAATGGTCAACCACCCAAGGCAAGTTTGATCCATCAGGCAGGAAGTTTCTTCCCAATCCAGGCCTGCTAAGCTCTCTTATCTTTTGGCTATTCAAGACTAAAGTTTGAATATTTGCTTCAAGGAAAGTTTTTAACCAAGTCGAAGCCGGAAATTTTGACTCGTCAGCTGGCAAGTTCGCTAAAGACGATTTTTTATAGCCAAGTTTAAAACTAGGCAGCCACCCTTTACTACCACTATGAGTCTCTGGGTAAAAATTGTCATTTCCTTCAAAATTTTTACTAAGAACTTGCCTATAATTGTTTTTATTATTCGAAATCTTTTTATTTAGTATTTTATCTTTTTTAAATTGCTCGATAGGAAAATTTATTTCTAGTTGTGATACTAAACCTAATTGTTCTTTCGCGAATAGAACGACTCTTTCACCTAGAATCGCATACTCTTCCTTAGTTGGATATATACCAATTTTTAGTTCATACCTTATACTATCCATCTTCTCACTTTCTCCTAACTGACCCCTGATATCAAAGGGTAATTCACACTCAATAGCAAGCTCTATATCCCCGCCTTGGCCAGCCCAAGTTAATTCTTCAATACTGGCAGCCCTCTTTGCAATTGCGTAATTTATATCTTTATTTACTATATCAGCAATAAAATTAACTACATCAAGAAATGTAGTCTTCCCGCTTGCATTAGGACCGACCAGAATTTGAAACGGTCTCAGATCCTGCGATATATATTTTAAGCATCGATAATTGCTCGCTTCTATTTTGGTTACCATATCTCAGGATTTTATTGCACGAATCTAGCAAAAAGTGTAATAGCTAACGTCAAGAACTTAACTATCTGGAATCCCCTAGGTTTCGTACCTTTACGCGACTGACCGACTGCCAACGGATGACCCCCAATACCGACCGCTACGCCCAGCGGGGCGTTTCCGCCTCCAAGGAGGACGTACATAACGCCATCGCTAAACTCGACAAGGGCCTGTTCCCCAAAGCGTTTTGTAAAATTGTGCCCGATACGCTGGCCGGTGACCCCGACTACTGCACCATTATGCACGCCGACGGGGCCGGGACGAAATCCTCCCTCGCCTACCTGTACTGGAAGGAAACCGGCGACCTTTCGGTTTGGCGGGGAATCGCCCAGGACGCGGTCGTGATGAATACCGACGACCTGATCTGCGTCGGGGCGACGGGCCCCATGCTCCTTTCCTCGACCATCGGCCGCAACAAGAACCTGATTCCGGGGGAGGTCATTGCCGAAATCATCAACGGCACGGAGGAAGTCCTGGCCATGCTCCGCGACCACGGCATCGAAATCTACAGCACGGGCGGCGAGACGGCCGACGTGGGCGATCTGGTCCGGACGGTCATCGTCGACAGCACCGTCATCGCCCGCATGCGCCGCGCCGACGTCATCAGCAACGACCGCATCGGGGCCGGGGACGTCATCGTCGGGCTGGCGTCTTTCGGACAGGCAACCTACGAAACGACCTACAACGGCGGCATGGGCTCCAACGGCCTGACCTCCGCCCGCCACGACGTTCTGCACCACTACCTGGCCGAGCAATACGCCGAAAGCTTCGATCCGGCCGTCGACCGCAGCCTGATTTACAGCGGCTCCAAACGGCTGACGGACCCTGTCGACGGGACGCCCCTGAACGTCGGCCAGCTCATCCTTTCGCCCACTCGGACCTACGCCCCGGTCGCCAAAGCGCTCCTGGCCGAACTCCGGCCCGTCCTCCACGGCATGGTCCACTGCTCGGGCGGGGCGCAGACGAAGGTGCTGCACTTCATCGATAACCTGCACGTCATCAAAGACAACCTCTTTCCCGTACCGCCCCTGTTCCGGCTTATTCAGGAAGAAAGCGGCACCAGCTGGCAGGAGATGTACAAGGTCTTCAACATGGGCCACCGGCTGGAAGTATACCTCCCGGAAGCCCTGGCCCAGCGGGTGATTGACATCGCCGCGGGTTTTGGCATTGAAGGCCGGGTAATCGGCCGGGTGGAAGCGATGGAGGGGAAGCAGGTGACGATCCGCCAGGACGACCGCACGTTTGAATACCGCTGATGGCCCCGCTGGTTTCGGTCATTACCGCTACGTATAACCGCAGCAACATCCTGCGCTACGCCATCGCGAGTGTGCGGTCCCAGACGCTGACAGACTGGGAGCTGATCGTCGTCGGCGACCAGTGTACCGACGATACGGAAGCGGTGGTGGCCTCCTTTGCCGATCCGCGCATCCGGTTTATCAACCTGCCGGAAAATTTCGGCGAGCAGTCCGGCCCCAACAACGTCGGTCTGGAGGCAGCCCGGGGGCGTTTTCTGGCTTTTCTGAACCACGATGACCTTTGGTTTCCCGATCACCTGAGCCGGGCCGTGGAAACGCTGGAACAAACCGGGGCGGAGCTGGTGCTGGCCGTCGGGGCCATGCTGCATCCCGACGAGCGGGTGGTCCTATACGGCCTGTTGCCTAAAAATCAATACGACCCGAACCTGTTTGTGCCCGCCTCGGGCTGGGTCTTTCGCCGGGAGCTCTACGAAGGCATCGGCGGCTGGCGACCGGCCCGGACGCTGTGGGTGTATCCTTCCTACGACTGGCTGCTCCGTGTATACCGCACCGGCAGCCGTATCGCCGGCACGCAATCGCTCAGCTGGCTGGCCCTTCCTTCGGGCAGCCGCCGGAACTCCTACCGCGACCGGGCTTACCTCGAACACGAGCAGGTTTATCGGCAATTAGGCAGCGACCCGGATTTTCGTGCCCAGTTGTTGCTGAAAGTCAGCCAATTTTACATCGATCAGGAGTATTCCTATCGGATTCGTGCCTTTTTTTGGCAAGCCTGGAAGAATTTTTGCAAGCGTCTCCTTATCGGCCTCGGTTTTGTCCCACTGGAACTCCGGTTCCGCTGGAAACACCGGCGAAAAGGGGATCACATCCGGGCACTGCGCCAGATACGCGGATTACCCACCCAGGACTAATAAACATTATGGAAACGAATGTGGCAGCCGGCTGGCTGATTGAAGGCGCGCAGAAAGACGCGCAAAGCATGACGGCGGACTGGACCCAGGTGGGCCAGCGCCTGATCGATGGCGTACAGATTCGGGAAGTACGCAACGTCATCAAAAACAACGGTTACCTGACGGAGATCTATCGCCGCGAATGGTTCGCCGACGAGCTGGCGGAGGTGGATCAGGTCTTTCAGGTGATGCTGAAGCCGGGCGGCATCTCGGCCTGGCATACCCACGAGCTGACGACCGACCGGCTGTTTGTCAATGCCGGTACCATCAAGATCGTCCTCTACGACGGCCGGGAGGACTCCCCGACCTACGGACTCATCAACGAATTTCGGGCCAGCGAACTACGCCCCCAGCTGATCATCGTTCCGCCCAAAGTCTGGCACGGCGTTCAGAACATTAGCGCCGAACCGGCCCTGCTGCTGAACCTGGTCGACCAGGCCTACCAGTACGAGGACCCCGACCACTGGCGGATTCCGGCGGATACGCCGGCGATTCCGTATAGGTTTTGACGTTTGACGTTTGACTCTTGACGTTTGACTGGTTCCGCTCTGGGAAATCAAAGGCCCTTGTCAAAAGTCAAACGTCAAGAGTCAAACGTCATTAATTAAAAAGTTCGCTCCCAGCGCGTAGGCAAAGGCAGCTGCCGGGCGAAGAGGGCGGAGCCGCTCTGGTGGATGAAGGCCAGGGAGCGGTTGAATTCCCCGGCAAATTCAATGTCGAAGTCCGGATCCAGCTTTTCAAGCTTTTTAAGCAGCATTTCGGCCCGTTTGGCTACATAGGCGCAGATTTTTTCGTTGTGGCGGTTCAGCGGCCGGAACGAGCTGGGCTGGGCGTCGAAGAAAGCCGTGAGCAGGTACAGGCTCAGGTCGACCTCGCCGTATTTATCCTTTGTAATCTTGACGTGGTGGGCAATGGCCGAGGCCAGTGACCGCATGGCGGTAAGCATCCAGCCGTCGGGGTGATTGTAGTGCCCCAGGGCCGTGGCGGCGATCTTTTCGCGCAGTTCGTGGCGGCGTTCTTCGGTCGTACTTTCGTGTTCAATCAGCACAAACTGCAGCCGCTCCACCAGGTCGCGGTCCTTGGCAACCAGGCGGAGCAGCAGCTTATCTTTTTCGGCCTGCGGCATGCGCAGGATTTCTTTCTTCAGGTCTTTATCGAGGGCTGGCATGGGCCGGTATTTCCAAATTTTTAGAAAATTAGGAAATATTAGGACATCAAGCCCGGCAGCGGAACGAACTCACTTCGCCGCCACCGCCTCATTTAGCTTCCCCGCCCAGGCGATACCCGCCATGATGTGCTGCATGGCCAGCGGCTGCTGGAAGGTTTCGTCGGTATGGCCAAGAGCCGTGTAAAAGACGCGCCCCTGCCCCACCTGGTTGGTCCAGGAAACCGGGTGGTCGCCGCCCATGCCCTTGGTTTCGCCGACGTCGTACGTTTTTTCGTCCACGCTCAGCAGCACCGCAATGCCCGGTACCGTCCGCGGATTCTTGCGGAAGTTATACCACTCGTCGGCTTTCTTCCAGCGCTCGGGCAGGCCGGTGGTCGTGGGGTGAGCGCGGTTTTCGGTCACTAGCGTGCCTTCGGGCGTGTGCGGAAAGAGGCTGTGGTCGCGGAAGTGCGTCCCGACCAGCCGGTCGTACCAGGCCCAGTCGTACTCGGTATCGCTGGCGGCGTGAATGCCGACGTAGCCCCCACCCCCTTCCACGAAGCGCTCGAAGGCGGCCTCCTGCTCGGGCGTCAGCACATCGCCGGTCGTTGAAAGCCAGACTACGACTTTGAACCGCTTCAGGTAGTCGTCGTTGAAAAAGGCCCCGTTTTCGGTCGCTACGACCTGCCAGCCCTGCTGCTTGCCAAACGCCTGGATGGCGGCAATACCGGGCTCGATGCTGCTGTGGCGGAAACCGTTGGTTTTGGAAAAGACCAGCACGCCTTTGGGGCCAATTTCACCCGGATCGGCGGGGCGTACGGTTTCGAAGACAGGCGATTGCCAGGGCAGTTTACGGACCAGATGGAGTGCGTAGACGTAGAAGCTGCCGGCCAGCACGACCAGCAGCAGCAGCAGGCCGCCCAGGCCATAGAGGATTTTCTTCAACATGGGTTTGGGGTATTGACGTGGTTTAGGCTACTAAAATATGCACTTATGTGCATTCTGCCGCAGCCATTATTCACCCAGTACCCGGTCAGCCTTCTACGCGTCGGAAAACCACGATGGCATTGTGGCCGCCGAACCCGAAGGTATTGCTCATGACCACGTCAACCGGTTTCTGAACGGCCACGTTGGGCGTCAGGTTGAGGCCCGGACTAATCCGGTCGTCGACGGTATCGAGGTTAATGGTAGGCGGAATGGTGTTATGCTGCATAGCCAGGATGCCGGCAACGGCTTCGATCGCTCCGGCCGCTCCCAGCAGGTGCCCCGTCATGGATTTGGTGGCGCTCAGGTGCAGCTGCGCCGGCTCAGGCCCGAACACGTTCAGCACGGCCTGGGCTTCGCTCAGGTCGCCGACGGGCGTAGAGGTGGCGTGCATATTCAGGTAGTCGACCGCTTCCGGCGGCAGACCGGCCTCCCGCAGCGCTTCGCGCATGGCCAGGGTAGCGCCCAGTCCTTCGGGATGGGTGGCGGTCATGTGGTAGGCATCCGAGGTAGCGCCTGTTTCGACCAGTTCCGCGTAGATCCTTGCGCCGCGGGCCCGGGCGTGTTCGTACTCTTCCAGGATCAGCGCGCCGGCGCCTTCGCCCAGCACGAAGCCATCCCGATCCTGGTCGAACGGGCGGGAAGCCCGCTGCGGCTCGTCGTTGAGCTCCGAAAGCGCCTTCATGGAGCTGAACCCGCCTACCGCCACTTCCGTCACCACCGCTTCCGAACCACCCGCAACGATGGCGTCGGCTTTTCCCAGCCGGATGTTCTGAAAAGCGTCGATGAGCGCGTGCGTAGCCGAGGCGCAGGCCGATACCGGCGCAAAATTGACGCCGTGGAAGCCGTAGCGCATGGCGATCAACCCCGAGGCCATGTTGGCGATCATCTTGGTGATGAAGAAAGGATTGAAGCGGGGGTTGCGGCCGCTGTCGACATAAGTCGCTACCTCCTCCTGGAACGTCTGCATGCCGCCGATGCCGGAGGCCCAGATGACCCCGACCCGGTGCGTGTCCAGGCGGTCGCTCAGCAGGCCGGCATCCTGGATGGCCTCCTCGGCGGCCACCAGCGCATACTGGCTGTAGGCGTCCATTTTCCGGGCTTCTTTTTTATCGAGAAACTGGAGTGGATCAAAGCCTTTCAGTTCGCAGGCAAAGGTGGTTTTGAACCGACTGGTATCAAACCGGGTGATGGGCGCGGCCCCGCTGGTACCGCTGACCAGGCCCTGCCAGAAGGCGGGCACCGTATTTCCGATGGGCGTCAGGGCACCCAGGCCCGTTACGACGACGCGTTTCAGCATATGCATACGATTAGGTGGTAGGCAGCCCCGACTGGCCTGTAGCGGCTTGCAGGAGGTTTAGCGCGCGGTCCCGGCAGCGGAACAGCTGGTGATCGTCGCCGTCCAGCTTCCAGAGCAGGAGCGATCCCTGAAGGTCGGCGGCCACCTGCCGGGCCAGGTCACGGGCCTGTTCGTCCGGGTAAACCGTCCGGTAGATATGCGCCAGGGCCGCCAGCGCGTTGGTGAAATGGGTTTGGAGCGGTGCCCGGAATTCGTCCGAAACGAGCGCCGTTTCCAGGACCAGATTCCCCATCAGGCACCCGCCCTCCGTCCGCAGCAGTTCGTGCAGCAGCTTGTCGAGAAGCCGGCTCAGCCGTTCCCCGGCCGGCAGCGCGTCCTCGTAGGCAATCGCGAATACATGGGTCTGGTTGTAGGCATTCACCGACTCCAGAATCGCCCGCATCAGCTCCTCTTTACTCCGAAAATAATAGTAGAAACTGCCCTTCAGCAGACCGCAGGCCCGCGCCAGATCGTCCATCGTCGTCCGGTGAAAGCCCTGCCGCTTGAACACGACCATGGCCTTCTGAAGAATTTCGTCCCGGGTTACTTTCTGTACAGGCATGCTACCGACCAGTTAGGCTGCAATTTTACCAAACGTTTGTTTGATAAGCAAGGAGTAATGGACGATTGACGCTGGACATTTGACGTTTGACCATTGACACTGGACACTGGACAAGAGAAATAGGGATGGGACGGGCTTGCGTGCTAAGCATTAACGGTTACTTCTTCCGCTCCTTCTTTTCTCTCCTATCTCTTGTTAAGTGTCCAGTGTCAATGGTCAAACGTCAAATGTCTAGCATCCTATATCGTTACTCCTTTCTCCCGAATAAACCGGATAAGGCATTCCGCCCAGGCGGGCCCCTGGTCTTCCTGCACGAAATGGCCCGCCCCCGCCAGCGTCACGTGCGGTTGGCCCTGCGTACCCGGAATGAGTTTTTGTAAAACCCGGTCGCCGCCCGCCGTGATGGGGTCGCTGTCGCCGAAAGCCGTCAGGAAGGGCTTCTGCCATTGCATCAGCTGTTGCCAGGCCGCCCGGTTGGCCGCCGAGGCAGGATCGTCGGGGCGGGTCGGCACCAGGGTGGGAAACATCCGCGCCGCCGCCTTGTAGGTTTCGTCGGGAAAGGGCGCGTCGTAGGCCGCGATCACCTCGGGGGAAAGCTTGTTGACGCAGCCGCCGTTGACAATGAGGCCGATGGGCAGCGTAGGCGTCTGGCGGGCGAAGGTCTGCCAGGCCGTAAACGCTTCTGAAGGCGGCTGATCGCCCGTGGGCAGGCCCGTGTTGGAGGCCGTGATGCGGACAAACCGATCCGGTTGCTCGGCGGCCAGCCGCAGACCCAGCAAGCCGCCCCAATCCTGACAGACGAGCGTCAGGTTGCGCAGATCAAGCTGCTGAAGAAAGCCCGTCAGCCAGTCGATATGCTGCTGGTAGGTATAGGCCGCCGGATCGGTCAGCTTATCCGATTTGCCAAAACCGATCAGGTCCGGGGCGATCACGCGGTAGCCTGCCGCAACCACCGGCGGAATCATTTTTCGGTACAGAAACGACCAGGTGGGCTCGCCGTGCAGCATCAGCACCGTCTCCGGGGCGTCCCGGGGCCCTTCGTCCACGTAATGCATGCGGAGGCCGTCGAGTTCGACATAATGGGGATGGAACGGGTAGTCGGGAAGGTTGGCAAAGCGTTCGTCGGGTGTGCGGAGGATGGTCATGCGTTTTATTTAGTGATTGAGCGATTGAGTGATTGAGTGTCCACCAGGTTCACTCAGGGAGCGGCCAGGAAGTTAGTGACCCGGGGCCAGAGCGTATCCTGGAATTTTGAGCGGAAAAAGCCGAAATGCCCGAGTTCCCGGACACCTGCCTCGGCCGGCTGGATGAGTTGCCGCTGGATGGCTGCGTTGCGGTAGTACCGGAGCAGGCCCTGAACGGTCGCCGGTGTCGCGATGTTGTCGTCCGCCATTTCCAGCGAGAGGAAAGGCACGGTAATTCGGTCGAAGTATTGCTCGGTGATTGACTTCCCGAAATCGACCCCGAAGTAGGCTTCGTGCTTACACCAGCGGCCCCACTGCAGCAGCACGTCTTTGGGCAGGTCTTCCATCAGCCCGAGCCGCTTCAGGGCGCCGTAGCCGGTCGTTGCCGTCAGGACCGGCATCAGCCCGTACCACAGAAACCAGCGGATCAGGTTATGCGGGAAGGGCTGCTGGTAGTAGGTTCCGGTCGAGCTGGTGATGGCGACGATCTTCTGCAGCCGGTCGTAATTGGGCAGCAGGCCGGCCAGCTGGGTGCCGATGCTGTGCCCGACCAGGTAGATGGGCAAGTCGGGATAGCACCCGCTCAGCCAGTCGAGAACGCCCGCCCAGTCGAGCTGCGGCCAGTCCTGCAGCCGGGCCGGGAAGCCCCGGAGCGAAGCGGGCCGGGAGCCGCCGATGCCCCGGTAGTCGAAGCGGACGACCACGTAGCCCTGCCCGGCGAGCCAGTTGGTGAATTTGGTGTAGAATTCCTTGAGAACGCCCGTTCCGCCCTGAAACTGGATGACACCTTTGGGCGGGCCGGCGGGTTCGAGCAGGGTGGCTGCCAGCGGGTAGCCGTCGCGGGCCGGAATGTGCAGCTGTTGAACCGTCAGTGTAGCTAGGCTGGTCTGCATACGGGAAGGGATTCGATCGGTGGCTGATGGATTGGGCGAGAAGTTTACCAAACGTTTGGCGGACAAGCAAATCCTTCTTGTTCACCTCTTTAGGCCGGGATCCGGCCAGCGACCCGCTTTTCCCGAAAAGGATTGCCGCCTGCGCCTTATCTTTGCGGCATGACTTTGCAAAACGACTTACTGCTCCGGGCCGCCCGGGGCGAAGCGGTGGAACGCGTGCCGGTCTGGATGATGCGGCAGGCGGGCCGGATTCTGGCCGAGTACCGCGCCGTCCGCGAGCAGGCCGGCAGTTTCATCAAACTGGCTACCACGCCCGAGCTGGCCGCAGAAGTGACCATTCAGCCCGTCGACCTCCTGGGCGTCGATGCCGCCATTATCTTCTCCGACATTCTGGTGGTGCCCGAAGCCATGGGCCTGCCCTACGAAATGATTGAGCAGCGGGGACCGGTCTTCCCGACTACGGTCCGTACGCTGGCCGACCTCGACCGCCTGCACGTGGCCGATCCCGAAGAACACCTGGGATACGTCCTGGACGCGATCCGGATCGTCAAGCGCGACCTCAACGGCCGCGTTCCGCTCATCGGTTTTGCCGGCGCGCCCTTCACAATCTTCTGCTACATGACCGAAGGCCGGGGCTCGAAGACCTTCTCGGTGGCCAAAAAGCTACTGTACACGGACCCCACCTTCGCCCATACTCTCCTCCAGAAAATTACCGACTCGACCATCGCCTACCTGAAGGCGCAGGTCGTTGCCGGGGCGAACCTGGTGCAGCTCTTTGACTCCTGGGCGGGCATTCTCTCCCCGGAGCAGTACCGGACCTATTCCCTGCCGTACATTCAGCAGATCTGCGATGCCCTCAGCGAAGCGGCCGACGCGGTACCGGTAACCGTTTTTGCCAAAGGCGCTTTCTTCGCCCGCCAGGAAATCGGCCAGCTCAACTGCTCGGTGGTCGGCCTCGACTGGAACATGGACGCCGCCGAATCGCGTCAGCTAATTCCCAATAAAACCCTTCAGGGCAATCTGGACCCCTGCGTACTGTACGCGCCCTTTGCTGAGATCCGCAAGGAAGTGAAGAAGATGATCGATACCTTCGGGAAACAACGCTACATCGCCAACCTGGGCCACGGCGTTTACCCGGATACCAACCCGGATCATGTGCGGTGCTTTATCGAGGCGGTGAAGGAATATGGATTGAAGGATTGAAGGACTGAAGGATTGATGTGTCTATAGTCGTTCTGATTGGAATTGCTATAGATACTTCAATCCTTCACCCCTTCAATCCTTCAATCCTTGCCCATCGTCCGCTTCGCCTCCGCCTTCAGCCGCTCCTTGTCGATGGGCACAACGCCCACCGATTCGCAGACGAGGCCGCCGCCCAGGTTCGACAGCCCGGCGATCGTCCGCGGCGGCAGGCCCAGGGCCACGCAGCAGGCGGCGATGCTGATGACGGTGTCGCCCGCGCCCGAGACGTCGGAAATCTGCCGGATATGGGCGGGCAGGTGGTGGAGCTGGCCGTCGAAGTCGATAAAGACGCCCCGCTCGGAGAGGGTAATCAGCGCACCTTTGAGCTGCAGTTCTTCTTTCAGCTTCGCTACCGCCCGGCGGAGTTCTTCGGGCTTCTCGACGTCGAAATCGATTTTCAGCCCTTCTTTGAGCTCTTTCAGATTCGGCTTGAAGAGGGTCGTGCGGTGGTAGTGCAGGAAGTTCCGCTTTTTGGGATCGACGACCGTCGGAACGTTTTGCTCGTTGGCAAAGGCGGTAATTTCGGCGATCGCCTCGGGGCCCAAGACGCCCTTATCGTAATCCTCGAAGATAATCACATCACAGGAAGGAATCAGCTCCTTGGCCTTGGCGATCAGCTGCGCCCGTTCGGCGGCGGTGATGGCCTTATCGGTTTCCGTATCGACCCGGACCACCTGCTGGGAACCGGCGATGATGCGCTCTTTGATGGTTGTGATGCGGGAATCGCTGCGGATCAGCCCGTCGCAGTTCAGCCCCCGGTCGCAGAGCTGGCCGACAAGCATATCGCCCGGGCCGTCGGTACCGATTACCGAGCAGATAATCGCCTCCGCCCCCAGCGCCTGCACGTTCAGCAGCACATTGCCGGCCCCGCCCAGCCGCAGCTCGCGGCGCTGTACGGTCACCACCGGTACCGGCGCTTCCGGCGAGATGCGCTCTACTTTGCCCCAGACATACGAATCCAGCATCACATCACCAATGATCAGCACGCGCAGGTCGTTGAAGGCAGTAAATAATTCATCTAAGGTCATGTCGGCGACCGGACTCATGGAGTGGGACGTTGATTTGCGCTGCAAAAAAACAAAATGCGGGGCAGGATTGGAAATCAGGGAATCCCGGTAGTACCGAAGCCTGCGCTCCGGGGTAAGTATCGTAGCTGAATCCATTGCCTAAATATTCCGGTTCGAACGGGTTTATATGGGTAATTTACATTGTTGTAACCCCGGCATCCGATCTCACCTTACTGTATGGATTGTTTTCTTTCCCTGCGGGAAAATGCGCTGCTGCAATCGGTAGCCAGCGACCAACTGAACTGGCTCCTGGAGCGGGCCGAATGCCGGTCGTTCCCCGCTGATACCTGTCTTTACCGCCCCGGCGATCCCATTGACCATCTGTATATCCTGCTCGAAGGACGGATTCACCTGTACACCCTCCAGGCGGGCCAGCAGCTTGAACTGGGCATCTGGGAAGGCGGAAGCCTGACGGGCGTGCTGCCCTTCTCGCGCATGAAGGAGTCCGTTGCCTACTGGCAGACGCTGGATCCAACCACCGCCCTAACGCTCCACCGGGATCATTTTCGGGAAATGATCCAGACGCAGTATGAGCTGACGGAAGCGCTGGTGCACCAGATGACGACGCGCGTGCGGGAATCGACCCGGCAGATGCAGCAGAATGACAAGATGATGTCGCTGGGACGGCTCTCGGCCGGGCTGGCCCATGAGCTGAATAATCCCGTGGCGGCCGTCGTCCGCAGCGCCGCCAGCCTGAAAGATCAGCTGCGCGCTACGCCCGAACAATTCAAGCGCGTGCTGGCCCTGCGGCTCACCGACGCCCAGGTGGATGCCCTCAACCAGTGGCTGTTTGCGCATCTGCAGAAAAAGCCGACCGATCCGCCGCTTTCCCTGCTCCAGCGCAGCCAGCGCGAGGACGACCTGCTCGACTGGCTCGATGCCCAGGGCGTGGACGATGCCGACAGCCTGTCGGAACCGCTGGTCGATTTTGGCTTTACCGCGACGGATCTGGATGCTATCCTGAATCAGGTCGGCGGCGAGAGTACGCCGGCTGTGCTGCATTGGGTAGTGAACACCCTGGCGACGGAAAAGCTGGTCGACGATATCGCCATGGCCTCTCAGCGCATTGCCGCCCTGACGGGTGCCATGAAAGCCTACACGCACATGGACCGGGGGCTGGGGAAAGAAAACATTCGGCTGCGGGAAGGCATTGACAATACGCTCACGCTGCTCAACCATAAGCTCCGGGCCAAGCAGATCCGGCCGCAGGTAGACCTGCCCGACGATCTCCCGCTGGTGGAAGCCAGCCCCAGTGAGCTGAACCAGGTGTGGACCAACCTCATCGACAACGCCATCGACGCCGCCCCCGAAGGCGGGCAGGTGCAGATTACCGGCGAAGTCGACCGCTCGTTTGTCCAGGTCCGGGTCATCGACAACGGGGTTGGCATTGCGGCCGACGTCCGTGATCAGATTTTTGACCCATTTTTTACCACCAAACCCATCGGCAAAGGCACCGGCCTTGGCCTGGATATCGCCCAGGGCATCATTCAGCGCCATAACGGAAACATTTACGTGGACTCCGAACCGGGGCGAACGGAATTTCGCGTGTGTTTACCAATTAGTCATCAGTCGCCAGTCGGTCAGTCAACAGTCGGCTCCGCCAACTAGCTGACTATCCGGCGGAGCGGACTGACCGACTGATGACTGACGACTGACGACTTTTATGAAACATCCCTATATCCTGACCGTCGACGACGATGAATCCGTGCTTCAGGCCATTCAGCGGGATCTGCGGCGGCAATACCGCGGCCAGTACCGCGTGCTGGCGACAACCTCCGCAACGGAGGCGCTGGAGACCCTGACCGAACTGAAGAAAAAGAATGAGGAGGTAGCGCTCTTTGTCTCCGACCAGCGCATGCCGGAGATGCTGGGCGTTGATTTCCTCGTGCAGGCCCGGAAGCAATACCCCGAGGCCAAAACCGTGTTGCTGACGGCTTATTCAGACATTGAGGCGGCCATCCGGGCGATCAACGACGTGCAGCTCGATTACTACCTGAGCAAGCCCTGGGACCCGCCCGAAGAAAAGCTGTTTCCCATCCTGGACGAGCTGCTGACCGACTGGCAGGCCCGGTACCGCCCCGGCTTCGATGGATTGCGGCTGATCGGCTACCAGTTTTCGCCGCGCACCCACGAACTAAAGGACTTTCTGGCCGGGAACCTGTTTCCGTACCAGTGGCTGGACGTTGAGGCGGCCCTCCAGGCCGAGGAACTGCTTCGGCTGCACCAGATTCAGCAGAACGAACTGCCCGCCATCATCCTGGAAGACGGCACGGTGCTGAAACAGCCGTCCCTGCAGGACCTGGGCGAAAAGCTCGGCCTGCAGCCCAAAGCCTCCCGCGACCTCTACGACCTGGCGATCGTGGGCGCGGGGCCGGCCGGGCTCGCGGCGGCGGTGTACGCCGGCTCCGAGGGACTTAAAACCATCCTGATCGACAAACGCGCCCCGGGCGGACAGGCCGGCACCAGCTCCCGCATCGAAAACTACCTCGGTTTCCCGACGGGCCTGAGCGGATCGGAACTGGCCCGGCGGGCCATTACCCAGGCTACCCGGTTCGGCGTGGAGGTTCTGGCGCCGCAGGAGGTGGTTTCCATCCGGTCCGAAGGGCAGTACAAATGCATCGAGCTGGCGGGGGGCGACGAAGTCATCGCCCGGAGCATTCTGCTCAGTACGGGCGTGTCGTACCATAAACTGGACATCCCAAGCCTGGAGCGCTTCACCGGGGCGGGCGTCTACTACGGAGCCGCCACCACCGAGGCGCACGCCTTCAAAGGGCAGCCGGTTTACGTCGTGGGTGGAGGCAATTCCGCGGGCCAGGCGGCCATGTACCTCTCGCGCATGGCGTCGGAGGTGCACATCCTGATCCGGCGGGAGGACCTGGCGGCTACCATGTCGCAGTACCTTATCGATCAGATCAACGCAACGGACAACATCCAGGTGCATCCCTCCACAGAGGTGTTGGAAGGCTTTGGCGAGGACCGGCTCCAGTGCCTGCTGCTGAAAAACAAGCAGACGGACGAAGCCCGCCGGGTGCCGGCCGCGGCCCTGTTCATTTTTATTGGAACCAAACCCTTTACCGACTGGATCGAACTGAGCATCATCAAGGATCCCAAAGGCTTCATCGCCACGGGCCGGGAACTGATGCGCTACGAAGCGTTTGGCAAAGCCTGGCGGCTCGACCGGGAGCCCTTCCTGCTGGAAACCTGCAGCCCGGGCATTTTCGCGGCGGGCGACGTCCGGGCCGGAGCCATGAACCGGGTCGCCTCCGCCGTGGGCGAAGGCGCCATGGCCGTCAGCTTCGTGCATAAATACCTCGCCGAAACCTAACCTTCAACCATCCCCAGCCATCCAACGCTTTAAAACCATCCAACCAACCATGCCCCTCCCCCAGTCGGGAACTGATCTGAATCACCGTTTTCAGCGGGTCCGGCAACGTACCGAAGCCCTCTGCCGCCCGCTCGAAACGGAGGATTATGTCGTTCAGCCCGTAGCCGACGTCAGCCCGCCGAAATGGCACCTGGGGCATACGACCTGGTTCTGGGAGCAGTTCGTGCTGCAGCCCCACGTCCCGGACTACGAGCCGTTTCACGAAGACTTCAGCTTTGTCTTCAACAGCTATTACGAGTCGGTCGGCAGGCGCGTCCTCCGGGCCGAGCGCGGCAACCTATCCCGCCCTACCGTGGCCGAAGTCTACCGGTACCGGGCTTATGTCGACGAGCAGATCGGCGCCTGGCTGGACCAAAACCGGGATTTACCCACCGAGCTGGAAGCGCTGCTGGAGCTGGGGCTGAACCACGAGGAGCAGCACCAGGAACTGCTGGTGATGGACATCAAATACATCCTGGGTCATAATCCGCTGTTTCCCGCCATCGATCTGCCGCTTGAGCCCGCCCCCGGGCCACTGGGACAGGAGCCGGTCCGGCGGCCGGAAGGCCTCTACGAAATCGGTTACCGGGGCAGCGGCTTCTGTTTCGACAATGAGCTGGGGGCACACCGGGTCTACCTCCCGGCCTTCCAGCTGGCACCGGCCCTGGTTACCAACGGCGAATACCTCGAATTCATGCAGGCAGGCGGCTACCGGCATTTCCGGCACTGGCTGGCCGACGGCTGGGACTGGGTCCGGCAGCGGGCCGTCGAAGCGCCGCTGTACTGGCACCGCATCGACGGCCAGTGGCACCATTATACCTTCGAGGGCCTGTTGCCCGTCCGGCCGGAAGACCCGGTTGGGCACGTCAGTTATTACGAAGCCGACGCCTACGCCCGCTGGCGGGGCAGCCGCCTGCCGACCGAGTTTGAATGGGAAGCCGCGGCGGACGAGCTGGGCTGGGGCACCCGCTGGGAATGGACGCAGTCGGCCTACCTGCCCTACCCCGGCTTCCGGACCGCAGAAGGTGCCGTGGGCGAGTATAACGGAAAATTCATGGTCGGCCAGCAGGTCCTGCGCGGAGGTTCGGTAGCCACGCCATCCGGCCACGCCCGCACGACGTATCGCAACTTTTTTCAACCAGATAAACAATGGCAATTCTCGGGCATCCGGCTGGCGCAGTAGACCCAGCCATCGATACGACCGTAGCGGAGGCGGTTCGGCAGGGACTCACGCAGTCGCCCAAGCGGCTGCCGTCCTGGCTGCTCTACGATGCCGAGGGCAGCCGGCTGTTCGCCGACATCATGCACCTGCCGGAATACTACCTGACCCGGGCCGAATACGAAATCCTAGAGCAGTACCAGGACGACTTTCTGCGGGCCTTTCAACCCGACGAAAAGCCCTTTCGGCTGGTGGGGCTGGGGTCGGGAGACGGTCTGAAAACCAAGATTCTCCTCGAGCATTTCCGCAGCCGTCAGGCCCGGTTCACCTACGTACCCGTCGACATTTCCGGCGAGGCGCTCCGCCAGCTGACCGCCGACCTGCGCGAGCGCTGGCCCGACCTGGTCGTTGAGCCAGTAGAGGATGATTACGTGAAGGCCCTATCGAACTTGCCGAAAAGGCCCGCCGGCACGCGCCAGGTAGTCCTGTTCCTGGGTTCCAATGTCGGCAATTTTACCCCCGAGGAAGCGCTTTATTTTTACCGGGAGCTATACCGGAATCTGCAGCCGGGCGATTTGGTCGTGTCCGGATTTGATCTGCAGAAGCACCCGGCCATCATTCACGCCGCCTACAATGACGAGGCCGGCCTGACGCGCGCCTTCAACCTTAACCTGCTTCACCGCCTTAACCGCGAGCTGGGCGCCGACTTCGACCTGGCGGCTTTCGATCATTACGAAACTTACTTTCCCGAAACCGGCGAGGCCCGAAGCTACCTCGTGAGCTGTCCTGCCCATCGGGTTTACCTGAAGGCCCTCGACCTGACGGTTTCCTTCGAGGCGGGCGAAATCATCCATACCGAAATCTCGCGGAAGTTTTCCCGGGCGGGCATTGAGCAGCTGGCAGCCGAGAGCGGATTCCGGATTACGGCCTGGCTGACAGATAACCGGGGATATTTTGCAGAGGTGATTTTTGAGGTAGTATAACCGGGTTCAGAACGGATACCCGACCGCCACGTTCAGGATCAGGTTCTCCCGCCGCCAGGCCCGGTTTCCCGGGGCGAGCTGGTCCGCCACCCAGCGCTGCCCTTCCGGCAGCCAGGGCTTCCGCAGCGGAAAAGCCAGGTCGAAGCGGAGCACAAAGTAGGAGAAGTCAAACCGGATACCGGCCCCGGTCCCTACCGCCAGTTGCTTGTAAAACGCTGGGGTAAAGCGGGCGCCCGGGCCGAAGGTGAGCGTATCCTGGTACATCCAGACGTTACCCACGTCCAGGAACAAGGCGCCCTGGAGGTACCGGTTCAGCTGCGCCCGCAGCTCCGTACTGCCTTCCAGGCGGATATCGCCACCGCCGTCCTGGAGCAGCAGCGGCCGGCCTTCCCCGACGCGGTGGTAAGTCCCCGGCCCGACGGCCCGCGGCCGGAACGCCCGGATGCTGGTGCTCCCGCCCGCGAAAAACTGCCGCACGAACGGGAGCTTATCCGAATTCCCGTACGGTACCCCTACCCCTGCCAGGAGGCGGCTGGCCCAGGTCAGCCCGGGCGTCAGTTTGAAAAAGTGACGGTTGTCCAGATCCACCCGCGCATACTGGGCGTAGGGCACGTTGAACAGCTCGCGCCGACCCGTTACCCCGACACGTTTGAGGAACAGACTGGCCACGTTCCCGGCCGTTTCGGCATTGAACCCGACGCGGTAGGTGTAGCGCGAGCTGGTCCGGGGCGAAGAGTTGAAGCTGAACGAAAACTGGTTACCCAGAATCAACTGATCGTCCTGGATAAAGGTCAGGTATTCATTGGGCGTGTTGGGATCCGCTAGCAGCTCGAAGAACCGGTCGCCGAAGCGGGAGGTTCTGACGTAATTGATCGTAAACGGCTGAAAGACCAGTTCCGTGCGGGCGTTGCGCTGCCAGGCGTAACCGTAGGCAGCCCGGAAGGAGTTGAGATGGTACAGATTTTCGCGGACCAGCAGGTCGTAGCCCAGCGTAATGGTTGTTTTGGGCAGCAATTGCCGCCGGTCGTAGCGGATCGGAAACGGCGACACCAGCCGCGGAATCGCCAGGTTTCCTTCCAGCCCGTAGCGGTAGTTGGTCACCCCCTGCGGCCCGCCGCCGACCTGAAATTCAATCCCCGCATTGCCGTTGATGGTAAACAATTCGGCCCGCCGCAGCGAATTGCGGTTCCGCCAGCTCAGCGTCAGTTGCGAACCCGTAAAGTTATTGGAGCGCGAGACGGCGCCGATCTCCAGCCGGGCTGATTTCTTGGGAAACGGCGTCAGGTAGTAATGTACATCTAGTACGGCCGAATCGCCCTGGAAATCGGGCTCGAAGCGATTCCGGACGAACTTGAACGCCCCCAGGTTGATAAAGCGCGAGAGCGTCAGGTCCTGGGCCCGGCTGTTGTAGCGCCGCCCGGGCCGCAGACCGACTACGTCCTTGAAGAGCTGAGGCTTGTAGCGATGCGCCGAGTCCACGACGTAGAAAGCGTCGGGCGTCTGGTAGGCCAGGGTCCGGTTGGTGTCGTTGGCAGCGCCGGTCAGCGTGTAAGTCGGGTAAATGAACACGTTCCGGATGCTGTAGGGCACGCGGGCGGCGGCGGGCATTTCGGGTTTCAGGGCCAGGAACAGCCGGATGCGGTGCTGCCCGATGCCACTGTCGGCCAGCACGGCCACGTAGTCCGGCTGGAAGTAGTAGAAGCCCTGGGTACGCAGGCGCTGGCTGATGCGGTCCTGTTCGGCGCGGATCCGGTCGAAGCGGTAGGGGTCGCCCTTTTTGAGCAGGGATCGCTCGTCCAGCCGGACCATCGCCCGCCCGGCCTCGCTGGAATCGGGCAGAAAGGCGACCGAATCAATGCGGTATTGGGGGCGGACCAGCACATCGTAGACGGCCGTGGCCTCGTAGCCTTTTTCGGCCAGCTGCCCGCTGACTTCCGACCGGAAATAACCCTGGCTTTCGAGGGCCGACACGAACACCCGCTGGTTGGAGGAAACGGCCTTGGCGCTGGCCAGCACGGGTGGTTCGCCGAAGCGCCGCCGCATCCAGGCCCGGAAGCCGTGTTCGTTGCGGGGCTCGCCGATGAAGTAGTAGGCCCAGACTTTAAACGGAAAACCGAGGATGCGCCCATTGGGCTTGGGGCGGGCCAGGTCTTCGAGCTGCCCCTGCAGCGTCTTCTGCTCGGCCGCCGATACGCCCGAGTCCCCCCGCATCTGGATTTTGGAGCCGGCAAAGAGGCGTTCGTTAGCGGGCAGGTATTTGCTGATGTTGCAGCTGCTGAGACTGATGAGGATAAAAACGAATAAACGCAGCGGGCGCGGGAAATTTAAACGCGGAGTACCGCCGGAAATCCCTGGCATCCCGCTGCTTAAGGCCCTGCAATCGCTGCGTTTAACTCCAGTTTCTTTCATTGTACTACCTCCTCTTCTGCTTTTTTCCGGAATAGCTGGTTCAGCAGGTTATAGTCTACCGCGATGACGAACGCCAGCCCCGTCTCAACCACGTATCCGTCCACAACCGCCTGATCCTGATAGGCGTTGTTCCGGTAGGCCCGGACGACGTACCGTCCGTCGCGGGTCAGGTTGTAGTTGAGCGAAACGTTATCAAAAACCTCCGACGGGTTCCGTGCTAGACCGGTATTGTTCTGGAGCACGAAGTTCCGCCCGACCGTCACCGTCAGCCGCCATTCCAGGAAGCTCCGCGACAGGCCGACGTTGAAATCTGTCCGCTGACCCGTACGACGCTGGCTGTAGACATCCGACGACAGCAGGTTGAAATCCACGTCAAAGCCTTTAAGCAGACTCGACGCAAAGCGTTCTAACTGGTCGGACAACACCTTACTCACGCTGTTGAGGGCGATGGATTCGGGCCGGCCACCGCCGGAACCGGAAAAGAAGTTGGAGGAATTCTCGGCGATAAAGCCGTTCAGCACCAATAGCGCGAACACCTGCTTATTCAGCTCGGACGGATTCTGGCGCAGAATGGCCAGTTTATCCTTGACGGTCGTGACCACCTGCTGATCAGCAATGAAACTCCGCTCAGGCACGGTAATATCGAAACTGATCTGCGGAGCCGACAGGTTACCGTTCATTTTCAGGGCGACATTAAAGGGAATCTTCTGCCGGAAGCCCACCGCCAGCTGCTGACTCGATTCGTTAGCGACCAGATCGGCCGGGGCGGCATCTGTCTGGTAGATGGCCGTCAGGTCGATCTGCGCCCGCAGCGGATCACCGGTCCAGACAATCGAACTGCCTTTCTGGATCGAAAACTGTCGCTTGAGTACTTCGTAGGTCAGGGCGTATTCTCCCTCGGTCACTTCGTAGCGGCCCAACAGCGAAATAGCCCCGCTGCTGGTCATGCCCAGCGTCAGCTGCGCGTTGCCGCGGGCCCGCAGGTTGTCCCCGTTGAGTTCATCGATAATGATCGTAAACTCCGATTTTTCGTTCACCTCGATATTGAGGTTAATGGCGGCGTTCCGCAGCTCTTCAAAGGCAATGCGCCGCTGGGTACTATCCCGCTTGGGCCGAACCAGGTACTTCCGCAGCGCCAGCGAATCGCGGTGATCGATAAAGGTCACCGTCTGGCGGGCCTCGTTCACCGACGGACTGTCGTCGGGCAGGACAACCGTAACCTCGCTCCTGTCTTCCACGCGGATCGTCCCGTCGACGGCGGGCTGGGTACCGCTACCCCGGATGCGGAGGTTGGCCGTTACCGACGCCTGGCCATAGACATAATCATTATCCTTCCGGGCCGCGTTCAGCACCAGGAAATTGTCCGCCCGAACGCGCAAGTCGTAGGCCAGGTCGGGCAGTTCCCGGATGGTCACCGTACCGTTGGTGGTCAGCGTCCGGCCCAGGGTATCCTGCAGGGCAAAATCCCGGAAGCTGATGACCTTGTCGTTGAGCTGGATGGTCTCCTGCACAATGCGGTAGGTTGCGTTCAGCTGGGCGATATTGACCGATACCGAATCAAAGCTCAGCTGGCCATTCAGGCGCGGGGCACTGGTAGAACCCGTAGCCGTAAACTGACCCCGCAACTCGCCCCGGGCCTGCCGCAGTTCACCGAAACTGAAGGCCTCTACCGTCCGGGCGTCGATCCGCTGGAGATCGATCCGAAAGTCCAACGCCTGGGCGGGCGTGGTGGGGTTATAGAAACCGGTCACCCGCGCCTGGTTGTAGGGTCCGGCCAGCTCGGCCTCCACGCCAATCCGCCGCGAACCCGGTGGTATGTCCCGGAAGCGGGCCGTCAGCGCCCCGATGGGTTTGCTCATCACCCGCAGACTGTCGACCGTCAGGTTCCCCGTGAAGGTAAGCTCGGTCAGGACGTCCCGGAGCACGATGTCCCCGTTCAGCGTACCGCTCACCAGGCTGGTGTCCTGCCCGGCCAGCTGGGCCAGCCCCGCCAGGTCGAGGCGACTCGCCGTTACGCGGAGGGGCGCGTTGGGGACGGGTTCCTCGCTGTTCACCGTCAGCTGCTCACCCCGGGAGCGCAGTACGAAGGTTCGGGCCAGAATGCCGGCTTTCCCGTACTGCAGGTAGCCGTTGGTATCGCTTTCCCAGTAGCGGTAATTCGTCAGCAGCCCGTCGGCCTTCAAGCGGGCGAGGTAGTTGCCATCCCGCAGTTCCAGCTTTCCGACCAGCCCGTGGCGGCTGCGGTCCGCCGAATCTTTGCTGACGACGGCAAAATCGAGGGTGTTGCTCTCCGCCAAACCGGTGATTTCCGTCCGGCCAATGGTGTAGCTCTGGACCCGGGCGCTGTTAACGACGCCCGCCAGCCGGAGCTGGTTGTTCACCGCCAGCAGTCGGAATTCTGAGCCGCGGACCTGGTTGGTATCGTATTCGATCAGACCGGTCTGAATGGTGGCGTAGAGCGTGGTATCCAAGCGGTTATCGAGGTGCATTTCCAGTTTGACCGTATCGAGTCGCGTCAGGGCCGGCACAAAGGCTCGCAGCAGGGGATCGTCGTGCAGCCTCGCCTCCACATTGGCGTAGTAGGGCGGCTCAACGGGTTTGTAACTCAGCTCCGGCACGGCAAAGTAGCGGTTGACCTCACCGGCCAGCAGGTCGTAGAGCCGCGTGTAGGCGTAATTGCCCGTAATGCTCACGCGTCCGAACGGAAGCCCCGCCTGCAGCACCTTTTCTTCGGCATTGGTGCGGGCCAGCAGGTACAGCGAATCAATCGGATAGGTTTTACCCTGGTAGTCGACGATCGCCTCCCGGGCCACCAATTCTCCTTCCGGGCGCAGGGGGTCGGTGGAGGCAAAGTCCATCCGCAGCCGCCCTTCCAGCGCCAGCGGCTCTTTGTAAAAGTTACGCTTCTGCAAATCCAGCCGGCGGATATCAACCGTACCCTGCACGCTCGGATAGTCCGTCAGCAGCCCCACGCGGGTATCGAGCGCCACACGGGCGTTGGGATCGTCGACGTCGCCGGCCAGCGCCAGGATACCTTCGGCCAGGCTTCCCTGCACCGCCGCCCCCCGGTACCGGTAACCGTTCAGGGAAGCTTCGCGAACGTTGAGCTGGAAGCGCGCCCGGGCCGTCCGCAGGTCCAGGCCCTGCCCGTCCACGCTGGCCGTGGCCGAAATGCGCCCGATCTGGTCCGGACGCCCAAGCCAGCGGCCGGTTTCAAAGCCGTCGAGCGTGGCCTGGCCCGCGTAAGCCTGCCCGCGTCCGGTCAGAAAGTTCCGGAGACGGCCGTCGAAGGCGGCATTACCCCAGTCGGTCCGCAGCCGGGCGTCGAGCCGCAGGTCGTTAAGCCCGCCATCCAGGTTCCCCGTCAGGCTCAGCCGCGGGGCCAGGCTGACCGAATCGGGCAGGGTTCTAGCCGGCAGCAGCCGCTGCAGATCGGCCCGATTGGTCGAAAATTCGTCGAGGTTCAGGTTCATCACCAGCCGTTCGGGGCTGGCTACGTTCTGGAGGCGGCCTTCCATCCGAAGGCGGGTGTTGGTCAGAGTCGTCAGGGTAAAGACCGGCACGTTCAGCGACGCCAGCGTGCCCGAAGCCCGGATATCGGCCTGCACCACGGCCGTCTGCAGGTTGTTCAGGGGCGGGGCCGTGGCCAGAAAAGGCGCCAGTTGAAGCAGGTCCGCCATCGCCAGCCGGCTCTGGCGCAGGTTGAGGATGAGGTGGACGTCTTTCGCCACCCGGGGGTCGTCCAGGCGACTTAGGGCGTCGAGAGACGGATACCGCAGCGACAGCCGGTCGCGCAGCAGGGAGCCCGGCGTCTGGACGTAGAGGCGGTTCAGAACGGCCAGGGTATCGGTATAGACCGCATCGACGTCCAGCCGCTGCAGCGTAAAGCCGTTTTTTTCCCGGAACCGGCCGTTGCGCAGGCTGGCCGTGATGCGGTCGGGGCGGTACGACAGCGCCTTGCCGTCGAGCGAGAGCCCGCTGATGTCCAGGTGGTTGTAGTCCAGCCCCCTGCCCTGCCGGGCGGCGTTCTGGTCATCGTACCGAATGCGGTTATCCGCCAGCCGGGCCTGCCCGACATTGACCTCCCAGCCCGGATCGGGCGTCGTCGGCGCGGCAGTTTTTGCCGGCGGGATAGACTTACGGACCACCTTTTCGAGAGTGGCGGCGATATCGGACCGGCTCAGTTCCACGGATTTGATGCCTACCCGCTGGCCGTTGAGGTAGAAAAACTCGGTTTCGGCCCGCAGGCGGCCGACTTTTCCTTCGGTCCGGAAGGATTCGGACCGGACGTTCCAGGCAACCCGGCTCAGCTGCCAGTTTCCGAGCCGCAGATCCAGCGTGTCGGCCGAAGGCGCCGAAGCGGGCTGGGGAATGCCTTCGTAGAGGCGCACCAGGGCCGTCAGGCCGTCGGCCCGCAGGTCGGCCAGGTGGTAACGGGACCGGACCGGATTGATGGTGTCGAAACGGGCGCTCAGGCTGTCGAGAAAGACGCTGGTCTCGGCCCCGACTACGTCGTCCTTGTAGCGCACCCGGACGTCCTTGAGCCGCAGGGCCGCCAGGTTGAAATCCAGCGGAGCGGCCGCCGTATCGGCCGGTTTGGGCGGCGCACCCGTATCGAAGGCATCGATGAGGTACTGAAAATTGAAGGTGGTGTCGGGCAGGGTCCGGTTGAGATTGAGGCGAACCCGTTCCAGTTCAAGCTCGTTGATGGCGATGCGGTTGCGCAGCAGGGCCAGCATGTCCAGGTTGACGTACAGCCGCTTTCCGGACACCAGCGTATCGCCCTTGGGCGTGATGAAGTAAACGTCGTTAAGCGCCACCCAGTCGGGCAGGCGGTATTCGATCCGGCCGATGCGGAAGGGCGACCGGATCTTCTGGGCCAGGTAGCGGTTCACCTGTTGCGTCACGACCCGCTGGCCCCAGCCGGTTGTGGCCAGGAGTACCAGGCCACCCAGCAGCAGCAGCAGCAGGCTCAGGAGCGAAAACAGAATGACGCGCAGGGATCGATGCATGGTTCGGCGGGTCGGCAGTACCCTTCCCGGGTTCGTTTGGTAACGCCGCCTGAGAAGCCAATGTTATGCTTAGGGGCGAAATCTGAGCGTGAGCAGCCTTATGGTCGCTCTTCTTGCGCCGTTCGGCCCGAAAATCCTATCTTGCCCCCAATCAATCGCATTCGTATGACCACTTCACCCAGCAAATTACAAACGCTCGAGGCCGTCATGGATGGCCTGATGCGCCGTTACCGCGAACGGGTACCCGACGTTTCGGGCGTCATAAACGCTCTCATCGACGAAGGCGTAATCGGCTCGGCCGGCGAAATTGAGAACGACCACATCGCCTTTCGGACCATGGGCGTGCCCAACCTGGGCATCCGCTCCTTCGAACAGATTTTTCTGCATTACGGCTATGAGCGCCGCGACCCGTACAATTTTACCGAGAAGAAATTAACCGCCTACTGGTACGCCCCGCCCGAACCCCGCTTTCCGCGGATCTTCGTGAGCGAACTGCGCGTGCCCGAATTATCGGAAGAAGCCCAAACCATTATCCACCGCTACACCGACCAGGTGACCAGTGACCCCGTTGCCGGTCTTAACCTCGATGATGCCGCAGCGGTCGATGCGTTTCTGCACCAGCCGCTCTGGGAAACCCCCACGGTGGCCGATTACCAGCGCCTCCTGCAGGAAAGCGAATACGCCGCCTGGGTCATCTACAACCGGTACTATCTGAACCATTTTACCATCAGCGTCCATAACCTCCAGCCGGGTTACAATACCATCGAGGATTTTGTAGCCTTCCTGGAACGGCGCGGCTTTCGGCTGAATAATGCCGGCGGGACGATCAAGGTCAGCCCCGACGGCGGCCTGCTGCAGGCCTCGACCGTTGCCCAGATGCTGGACGCTGATTTTGCCGACGGTCAGACCCTCCGCATCGCGGGATCGTACGTGGAATTTGCCGACCGGCGGGTGCTGCCCCATTATGCACACCTGCCCGCCGATCAGATCCGCCGCGAACACCGCCGGGACGGCTTTGAGGCGGGCAATGCCGACAAAATCTTCGAGAGCACCTTTACCTCGCAGACCCGTCAGTAGTTCCCCGCTTTCGTGCTCCCAGCCGGAAAGGCCCGTCGATCCAACGCGACGGGCCTTTCGTTTTTATTGTCTTATAATTTTTTTGACAGGAAAAAATTGGCATGATTTTTTAAGTAAATATGATTACTTTATAGCATCTTATGATCAAATTTCTGCCTGGTTGCTGTCTGACAAAAACGCTGTCATGCGGCGCCTGAGCGGCTGCTCATACTCAACTGCTATGCACAAAACTCTACTACGGCATTCACCGTCTGCCCGCTGACTATGGAAAAGCTATCGATTATCATCCCCGTTTACAACGAAGAGCGTACGATCAGCCAGTTGCTCGATAAGGTCATGGCCGTCCGGCTGCCGGCCGGGCTGACCAAGGAAATCATCCTCGTCAACGATTGCTCCCGCGACAATACGGAGGGCGTGCTGCTGGCCTACATCGCCCGCCACAACGAACACCACCGCACGGTAGTCCGGCAGGCCGCCCTGGCACTGGGCGCCGATACGCTGGTAACGACCGAAACGGAGGTGGAGGAAGATGTCGACAGCATCCGCTATTTCCGCCACGAAGTCAACAAAGGCAAGGGCGCGGCCCTGCACACGGGCATCCGGCAGGCCACGGGGGATTATATCGTCATTCAGGATGCCGACCTGGAATACAACCCCAACGAATACCTGATCCTGCTCCAGCCGATCCTCGACGGTTTTGCCGACGTCGTCTACGGCAGCCGCTTCATGGGTGGCCGTCCGCACCGGATCATGTTTTTCTGGCACACTATTGGCAATAAGTTTCTTACCTTCCTGTCGAACATGTCCACCAACCTGAACCTGACCGATATGGAAACCTGCTACAAGCTGTTCCGTTCCGAAGTGATCAAGGCGATCCAGCTGAAAGAGCAACGGTTTGGCTTTGAGCCGGAAGTGACGGCCAAGGTGGCGCGGATCCCCAAGATTCGCATCTACGAAGTCGGGATTTCGTACTACGGTCGAACGTACGAGGAAGGCAAGAAAATCAACTGGAAAGACGGCTTCCGGGCAATCTACTGCATTCTGAAGTACGGTTGGCTGAAGCTGTAACCGATTCCCATGAAGGTATTTCGTCTGCGTAATCCGTACCTGCTTTTTTCGCCTTTTCTGCTGCTTTACGCAGCCATTATCTGGGTCCGTCACAGCCCCTTTACGCTGGACGGGGGCCGTTACTACTGGTACGCGCAGAATCTTCTGCGGGGGGAATATGCCCCGCCGGGGCCGGATCTGTTCCTCTGGAACGGACCCGGCTATCCGCTTTTTCTGGCACCGCTGCTGGCGCTGGACGTCCCGATCAGAGCCCTGACGCTGATCAACGCCCTGTTTCTGTACGGCTCGGTGGTGCTGGTCTATCTCACCCTGCGGCGCCTGGTGGATGCCCGCTGGGCGCTGGTGACGGCCGTATGCTGGGGCCTGTATTTCATCACCTACCAGATCCTGCCTTCCCTGATGACCGAAACGCCGGTCTGTTTTCTGGGGGCGGCCCTGGCGTATAGCCTGGTCCGGCTCTACCAGGACGGCCAGCGGCGGCTTCTGCTCCTGGCGGGCTTCCTGATCGGCTATATCGCGCTCACCAAGGTACTGTTCGGCTACGTCCTGCTGCTGATGCTGGGGGGCAACGGCCTGCTCTGGCTGCTCTACCGCCGTAACCGCTCCTATCAGCTCAGCCGGCTGGTGCTGCTGGTTGCCTTTGCCACCACCAGCCCTTACCTGCTGTACACTTACCGCCTGACGGGCAAACCGCTGTACTGGGGAAATTCGGGTGGCATGAGCCTGTACTGGATGACGACGCCCCAGGCCGACGAATACGGCGAGTGGTTCGACGAAGAACTGAACTTTGCGTTTCAGTCGCCTTTCCCGGCGGCGGACAGCCTCAACAACAAGCTCCTGAAAGCCAACCATACGGCGGATTACCGGGAAATTTACCGGTACCGGGGGCTGGCCCGCGACGACGCTTTCAAGCGGCTGGCCATGCGCAACATTAAAGCGCATCCGAAGAAGTTTCTGGAAAATTGCTTCAATAACCTCGGCCGGCTCTTCTTCAACTATCCTTACTCCTACCGTTTCCAGGATCCGGGCCTGCTGAAAAAGATGATGGTCAACGCCATCTTCTTCACGTTCTTTCTCATCAGTCTGATACCGACGGCGCTTTACTGGCGGCGGCTGGCCTATCCGGTGCGTTTCCTGCTCTTGTTCTGCCTGCTTTACATTGGCGGCAGTATGCTGGCCAGCGCTTACCAGCGGCTGTTTTACGTCATCGTGCCGATGCTGATGGTCTGGATTACCTACGTCCTCTACGGCACGCTGCGCCTTTCCGCCCGTTTCAGCGAAAAGCCGGCCCCTGAGCGCCGCAAGGAACCGGCCGGCGTCTAGCCGCTACGTTTGAATAACCCCAAGGGTATACGGCCGGGTAATGGGCGCGTGATTGGCCGCTTCGATGCCGGTCGATAGCCACTTTCGGGTGTCGACCGGGGCAATAACGGCGTCGACCCAGAGCCGGGCGGCGGCGTAGTAAGGCGACAGCTGCTCGTTGTACTGATCGGTAATGGTTTGCAGCATCGCCTGCTCCTGTTCGGGCGTCAGGGCCTGGCCTTTGGCTTTCAGCGTGGCGACCTGAATCTGCAGCAGCGTCCGGGCGGCCGATGCCCCGCTCATGACGGCCATCTGGGCCGTCGGCCAGGAGACGATCAGGCGCGGGTCGTAGGCTTTGCCGCACATGGCGTAGTTGCCGGCTCCGTAGGAATTCCCGACGATCACCGTGAACTTGGGCACCACGGAATTCGCCATGGCATTGACCATCTTGGCGCCGTCCTTGATGATGCCCCCCTGCTCCGAGCGGCTCCCGACCATAAATCCCGTCACGTCCTGCAGAAACACCAGCGGAATCTTTTTCTGGTTGCAGTTCATGATGAAGCGGGCGGCTTTGTCGGCTCCGTCGGAATAAATCACCCCGCCCATCTGCATTTCCGCGGGTTGTCCGGTCCGGCCCTTCGCCTTGACGACCTTGCGCTGGTTGGCGACGATGCCCACCGCCCAGCCGTCGATGCGGGCGTAGCCGCAAAGGATGGTCTGCCCGTAAAGCGGCTTGTACTCCTCGAATTCCGATCCGTCGACCAGCCGTTCGATGAGCTCCCGCATGTCGTAGGGCTTCACGCGATCGGGCGGCAGGATGCGGTAGATGTCTTCGGCGGGTTTGGCCGGCAGGGCGGGCGCGGCGCGGTTGAAGCCGGCTTTGTCGGTATCGCCCAGCTTATCGAAAATGCGGCGGATGGCGTCCAGGCAGCTTTTGTCGTCGGGGTATTTGTTATCGGTCACGCCGGAGATTTCGCAGTGGGTCGAAGCGCCGCCCAGGGTTTCAGCGTCGACATCCTCGCCGATGGAGGCCCGTACCAGATAGGGCCCGGCCAGAAAGATCGAGCCGGTGCCTTCCACGATCAGCGCCTCGTCGGACATGATGGGCAGGTAGGCTCCGCCCGCCACACAGCTGCCCATGATGGCGGCCACCTGGACGATCCCCTGGGCTGAGAGCTGGGCGTTGTTGCGGAACATGCGGCCGAAATGCTCCTTGTCGGCGAAGACTTCCGCCTGCAGCGGCAGATAGACGCCCGCGCTGTCGACCAGGTAGATGATCGGCAGCCGGTTTTCGAGCGCAATTTCCTGGGCCCGCAGGTTCTTTTTGGCGGTAATGGGAAACCAGGCCCCGGCCTTCACGGTGGCGTCGTTGGCCACGATCACGGCCAGCCGCCCGCTGACCCGCCCGATGACCACCACTACGCCCCCGGACGGGCAGCCACCGTGCTCGGCGTACATCCCCTCCCCGGTGAAAAGCCCGATTTCGAGCACGTCCGAGCCCGGGTCGACGAGGTAGTCGATGCGTTCCCGGGCGGTAAGCTTGCCCTTGCGGTGCTGGTCTTCGATTTTCTTGGGGCCACCGCCCAGGCGGGTTTGTTCGGCGCGGCGGTTAAGTTCGGTCAGGAGGGATTGGAGAGGATTATCCGTCAATAACATGGGGTGTGTCTGGCTTGTTGATGCGCAGCAATATACCGAAAATGCGATATACCCCTGTTTTAGCCGCTATACCCTGATTTTATGAACCAGACAGACACCTTACACCGACGGGGCGGCCATAGACAATACAACTCACTGCACCGGAACGCGCGCCGAATCGGTTCTGGGCGTCGCGGTCGGAACCGGCGTCACCTGCGTTTTTCCGTCCTTGTTTTCTTTACGGCCAAAGAGCGAGAAGTGCACGTACCGCTTGGGATGCTCCCGCAGGTCGGTCAGCAGGCGGTCGAGGCTGGCAGCCGTGTTGTTGAGGTTGGCGTAGAGCTTTTCGTCGCTTTTGAGCTTACCCAGGGTTCCTTCTCCGCGGTTGACAGCGGCCAGCATCTGCTGAAGCTGCGCCACGGTCTGGTTGGCCACGGCCAGCGTCCGGCCCAGCTGCAGGGCGTTGAGCGAATCAGTAAAGGTGTTGGCTTTGGCCAGGATCGGCTTCAGCTGGCGTTCCGTCTCGACGACATTGGCCGAGAGGCGGTTGAGGTTAGCCAGCAGGGAGCGCAGGCTCTGGCGGTTTTCCCCGATGGTCTGCGTCAGGCTGCCCGTGGCTACCTGGGCGGAGGCCAGCGTCTGGTTCAGCACCGCGCCCGTTTGGTCTAACTGCTTCACGACCCGGTTCAGGTTCATCATCAGGGAGTCGGCGCTTTTGAGCACCGGCGGCAGCTGCTGCTGGAGCTGGGCGGTGACGCCGCCGTCCTTGGCCGTCAGCAGCGTATCGCCTTTTTCGAGAACGTCACCAGTGGTGCTGACGGCCAGGACGATCTGTTTTCCGCCCAGCAGGCCGGCATCGGCCAGGACGGCCTTGGTTCCGCGGCGAACGACGATGTCTTTGCGGACATCGATGGTCACCAGCAGTTTGTTGGCCTGGTCCTGCAGCAGCTCGATCCGCTCGACCCGCCCGACGGCCAGACCGTTGATAACTACCGAGTTGGAGGTAGTCAGCCCGTCGATGTTATCATAGACGGCGTAAAATTTATTGGAGCGGGAGAAGACGTCGGCCCCTTTGAGGTAATTAAACCCAAAGTAAAGAATGGTCAGGGCAATGACGGCGAGCAGTCCTATTTTGGCTTCTTTGGTGAGTTTCATGGGAAGGCGTAAACCGTTTATCGGTTACGTTTAAAGTTTATGGTTTATGGTTTATAGTGGCTTTGCCAGAGAGCGTAAGCAGGCAAAAGGCAGCCAGCTATGAACGATAAACCGTAAACTCTAAACCATAAACCATAAACATGTTCCGTTTTCCCCCAAAGTTAGGGAACTGCGGCTTTACTCCAGCGTATCGACTTCTTCTTTGTATTCCCGGAAGGCATGGACAATGGCGCTGGCGATCTCTTCCTGCCCGTTTTCGGAGGCGAGGTAGCGCTCTTCCTCGGGGTTGGTCAGGTAACCGGTTTCGATCAGAACACTCGGCATGGTCGTCCGCCACAGCACCAGAAAGCCTGCCTGCTTGACGCCACGGCTGGTGCGTTCGGCCTTTCGGCGGAAACTCCGCTCAATTTTCTGGGCGAAGTTGATGCTGTTGTTCATGAACGCATGCTGGTAATTGGCCAGCATGATGTGGGCCAGGGGCGAGTTGGGATCGAATCCTTTGTACTTTTCCTGGTAGTTTTCTTCTTTCAGGATAACGGCGTTCTCGCGCTTGGCCACGTCCAGGTTACCCTCGGTTTTGTGCAGCCCCATGGTGTAGGTTTCCGTCCCGTACACCCGGCTCGAACTGGGGCTTGCGTTGCAGTGGATCGAAATAAAGAGATCGGCCTTGTTGCGGTTCGCAATCGCCGAGCGCTCGCCGAGTTCGATGAATCGATCGGTTGTGCGGGTGTAGATGACACGCACCTGCGGCATGTCCAGCTTGATTTTGCGGCCAACCAGCAGCGCAATCTTCAGGGCGATCCGCGACTCCCGGACGATCCGGCCGATGCAACCCGGATCTTTCCCACCGTGGCCGGCGTCGATGACCACCGTCCGGACGCGCCCCGATCCCTCGGGAGCTACTTCTTCTTCATCCTGGACTTCCTGGGGTTTCAGCGCCGTTAGCCCCAGCAGCAAACTCAGACAAAGAACCGGTATCAGAAAAGCCGACAAAGGCCCTACCTGCGCACCGGTTTTAATAATTTTTAACAGGTTCAACCGTTTCAAGGCAGTGATGGCTTTAAGTAAGCTGCTAACTTTGTCATCCGGCTTAACCCACCCAGGCTCAGCCGACCGCATCGTTTCGAGCAAATGTAATTTTTTTGATAAAACTGAAAAACGTCTTCTTTATTATCCGGATAACCTTCGGCCTCTGGCTGACGGTTTCCTCTTTACTGGCCCAGGCACAGCAACGGCCAGTTCCCCGAACCGCCAACCCACCCGGTTCCAGCCAGCCTGCCAGCCGCCCGATCGCGCGGCCGCAGCTTCCTGTTGTCCGCCCGGATACCCTGACTCTGCCGGACTCGGCCGCCGTTGCCGCCGCGGCCGACAGTGCTACCAATACCGTCGAGACAACCGTTAACTACACCGCCAAAGATTCCACCATTCTCGACGCCGCCGGGCAGATCGTTGAACTTTACGGCGATGCTGAGGTGACGTACGGCACCATCTCGCTGAAAGCGGCCTACATCAAGCTGAACCTGTCGAGCAACGAGATCTACGCCCGCGGCCGGTACGATTCCACCGCCCGCAAGGAGATCGGCCTGCCCGTGTTCAAGGACGGCAGCGACCAGTATGATTCCAAGGAGATTCGCTACAATTATAAGACCAAAAAAGGTCTGATTCAGGGCATTGTCACGGCCCAGGGCGAGGGCAACATCCGGGGCAACAAAGTTAAGAAAGACGCCGAGGACAATCTTTACATCCGGAAAGCCATTTACACCACCTGTAATCTGACGGTGCCGCATTTTCACATCAATGCGCCCAGAATCAAGGTGGTTCATAACAAACAGGTGATTTCGGGGCCGTTCAACCTGGTCGTCAACGACATTCCCCTGCCGCTGGGGCTGCCCTTTGGCTTTTTTCCCATTCCCAAGAAAAAGGAAATCGGCACCTCGGGGCTGATCTTCCCGCAGTACGGCGAAGAGCCCAACGGCCGGGGCTTTTTCCTGCGCGACGGCGGCTACTACTGGGCCGTCAACGAGAACATCGGCATGCAGGCCAAGGCCTCGATCTACTCGAACGGGAGCTGGGGCGTAGGCCTGGAGTCGCAGTACGCCCGCCGGTACCGCTATGGCGGGAACTTTGCCCTGCGCTTTGCCCGGAACCGGACCTCCAGCATTCTCGACATTGCGCAGCAGCCCAAAAACGACTTCAGCATCCTCTGGTCGCACACGCCGCAGTCGCGCGGCACCCGCTCCTCGTTCTCGGCCAACGTCAACGTCAGCAGCAACAGCTACAACCAGCTCAACGCGGCCAGCTTCCAGCGGACGATCCAGAACGTAGCCGGTTCGTCGGTGCAGTACAGCCGCCAGTTCGGGCAGTACGTCCGCACCGGGGCCAACTTCCGGGTCAACCAGAACTTCGGCCGAGTCAACCCGCAGACCAACCTGCGCGAAAACGGCCAGACGGATATTTCCACCGATTTCAACCTGGGCGTGACCCAGATTGCGCCCTTTGCCCTCAAAGGCGGCACAGGGCGCTGGTACGAGAGCTTCCGTCTGGGTCTGGACTTCTCCGGCCAGGCGCTGCTCAACAACGTCCGCCGCCGGATCGACACAACGGGCATCGGCGTACCCATCATCACGACCCAGGCCGTCCGGCCCGACAGCCTCACGGCCCGCCGCGACAGTCTCGAGCGCATTCGCCAGGGCGATTTTTCGTTTCTTACGCAGAACCTGCTGCCGTTCAACTTCCAGACCCTGCCCCAGCTGGTGCGGAACATGCAGGTTGGCGGACGCTACGCCATCCCCATTTCCCTGCCGAACTTCAAGATAGCCCGGTACATCAACTTTACGCCGGGGATTTCGCTGCAGGGCGATGTCTACACCAAACAGTTGCAGTACCGCTACGACCCGATCTTTCAGGCCGTGCGGGTCGATACCCTGTCCCGGATTTCGAGTGTGTATACCGTGGGCATGAACGCCAGCCTGAACACCCGGGCGTATGGGACCTACTTCATCCGAGGCAAGCGGCTGGAGGCCATCCGGCACACGCTGGCCCCTTCGCTTTCCTTCAGCTTCCTGCCGGACTTAGCCAGTTCGTTCTCGCAGGAGGTGCAGTACAACGAGCGGGGGGATACGCGGCGGCTGTCGCGCTACCGGGGGCTGGGCGGGAGCTCGGGCTATGGCGGCAATACCGTAGGGAACCAGGCCTTCCTGAGCTACAACCTCGTGAACCAGATCGAGATGAAAGTGCGCTCCCGGAGCGATTCGGCCAAGAGCGAGTTTGAGAAGATTTCGCTGTTTGATAACATCAGCCTGTCGGGCAACTACAATATCTACGCCCCCCAGTTCAACTTTTCACCGCTGACGCTGAGCGCCAATACGCAGATTCTGAAGACGATTAATTTCAACTTTTCGTCGACCTTCGATCCGTACGCCTACGAATACCAGCCGCGGCGGACGAACGTTTATTTTGTGCCCGGGCAGCCGCAAATTATCCAACGGGGCGACTTTACCAACGATGTGGTGCTCACGCGGGTGAACCGGCTCGCCTTTCAGTCGGACCAGAAGCAGAACTGGCTGCACCTGCAGAATATGAACTTCTTTGTCAGCACCCGTTTTGCCCCCAAGGGCGCCGACAAGCCGAAGCAGACGCGGCAGCCCGCTACGCCCGGCGAAGAGGCCGAACTGCGCCAGATCAATACCAATCCGGACGCCTACGTTGACTTTAACATTCCCTGGAGCATCGACGTGAGCTATACCTTTGCCCTGAGCAAGTTCACGCCCATCGAACGGCAGTTGTTCCAGCAGATTACGTTTAACGGGGATTTGACGCTGACGCCGAAGTGGAAGGTGTCGCTGCGGTCGGGTTATGACATTACCGCCAATGCCCCGGCCCTGACGAGCATCAGCGTCCACCGCGATCTGCACTGCTGGGAGATGAACTTCTCCTGGACGCCCTTTGCCGGCAACCGCTTCCGGGCCAACTTCTTCACCTTCGACCTGCGCGCCCGCTCGTCGATTCTGCAGGACCTCAAACTCAGCCGCCGCAGCCGGGGCGGGTTGAATGTGGGGACGTTCTAAGTCGTCAGTCGTCAGTCTGTCAGTCATCAGTCGCTCCGCCCTCTAGTTAACCATCGGGCGAAGCCAACTGAAGACTGACAGACTGACGACTGACAGACTCCTTACTCACCAAAAAAGGCATCCGGTAATGACCAGATGCCTTTGGGGTACTACTGATTCAATTAACCCTTCAGCGTTAGCGTAAGGTCGTTTTCGTACCTTTTTTCTTAGTAGTCTTCTCGATGGCCGGAGCGGCAACCGGGGCTTCAGCGGTAGAAGCCTGAGCGTCCTTACCCGGTACAACTTCGCCGGTCAGGGTCAGGTAGATCGTCGAACGCTCGGCGTTGCTGACAACCGTTACCGTCTTGCTGAACTGACCCATGGAAGCGGCATTATAGGTAGCTTTTACATATCCTTTCTGGCCGGGTAAAACCGCACTTTTCGTCCAGTCGGGCGTGGTGCAACCACAGGAAGGACGGGCTTCAGCGATAACGACCGGCTCGGTACCCGTGTTGGTAAATTCAAACGTGAACGTAGCGGGTTTCCCTTGCTCGATCTTACCGAAGTCGTGCGCCTCCTTGACGAACTTAACCACCCCCTTTTGCGCAAACGCCACTGTCGTAATTGCAAAAAGAACTACGAAAAGTGAAAAAACTTTTTTCATCGCTTTTGAAAAATTAAGTTATGGATTACCCGATCTGGTGCTAAATAATACGGAACTGCCGCAAAAGGTTTGCCAAATAAACGTCGGCAACTGACGGCCTAACAAAGAAAATCAAAAAATCGTTTCTTTGAAAGCTGCCAAACTTTATCTTATTTTTAGTGGTCTATTGTGTATCCGGCAGCCTTCGCTGCTGCCTTCTTTCATCAACGAACTAGTTCGGTAACCTTTAACTAAGAGGCAGTTCCGTGATTGCAAACGAATCCCTAAGCACAACTGATATACTGACGCCCGGCAAAATTCTACAGGACTACCGGCTGGCGTGCGAGAGCCGCCAGGTGAGCCTGCTGGGACGACGGGAAGTGATGGGCGGCCGGGCCAAATTCGGCATCTTCGGCGACGGCAAGGAAGTGGCCCAGCTGGCCGCGGCCCGGGCCTTTCGCCGGGGTGATTTCCGTTCGGGATACTACCGTGACCAGACCTTTGTCGCCGCCACCGGCGAACTGCGCTGGACGGAATTCTTCGCCCAGCTCTACGCCCATACCGACATCGAGGCCGATCCCCATTCCGCGGGCCGGCAAATGAACGGACACTTCGCCACCCGCTGGCTGAACGAGCAGGGTCAGTGGCGTAACCAGACGGAATTGCACAATTCGGTCGGCGACATCGCCCCTACGGCCGGTCAGGTCCCGCGTTCCCTGGGCCTGGCCTATGCCTCCAAATTATACCGCCAGAACCCTGATTTACAGGACATGCCGCTTTTTTCGCGCGGCGGCAACGAAATTGTTTTCGGCACGATCGGCGATGCCTCCACTTCCCAGGGCATGTTCTGGGAAACGATGAATGCCGCCGGCGTTCTCCAGGTACCGCTGCTGATGTCGGTCTGGGACGATGGCTACGGCATTTCCGTTCCCATCGAATACCAGACTACTAAGGCCAGCATTTCCAAGGCGCTGGCCGGTTTTCAGCGCGACGAGCACGACAAGGGTTTTGAAATCTTGACCGTTTGCGGCTGGGACTATCCCACCCTGGTTCGGACCTACCAGGAGGCCGCCCGGATCTGCCGGGAAGAGCACGTTCCGGTACTGATCCACGTACGGGAGCTCACCCAGCCCCAGGGCCACTCCACCTCGGGTTCTCACGAACGGTATAAATCCCGGGAACGGCTGACCTGGGAACGCGAACACGATTGCAACCGCCAGTTCCGTCAATGGATTCTGGAAAGCGGCATTGCTACGGCCGAGGAACTTGACACGATCGAAAAGCAGGCCCTGCAAACGGCCAAACAAGCCCGTCAGGAAGCCTGGGGCGCGTACGTTGCCTCCATGAAAGGCGATTTCGACGAGGCCATGGCCCTGCTGCAACAGGCGATTGAGTCGTCGCCGAACGCCGGTCAGCTGGCCGCGCTCCGGGAACAGCTGCGTCAGACGCCTACGCCCCTGCGGCGGGATGCCGTCGCGGCCGTCCGCCGCGCCCTTCGCCTGGTTCGGGGAGAACAGACCGACGCCCGGAAAGGCCTGCTGGCCTGGATCGAACGGAACCGGGTCGAAAACGCGGAACGCTTCAATTCCCAGCTCTACAGTGAATCCTCGCTTTCCCCTATGCACGTGACGGGCGAAGCGGCCCGGTACACGGCGGAAAGTCCGTTGCTGGACGGTTACCAGCTTATGCAGCGGTACTTTGACAACCTCTTCGGCCGTGACCCGCGCGTGTTGGCCATGGGCGAAGACGTCGGTCATATCGGTGATGTCAACCAGGGCTTTGCGGGTATTCAGGAGAAATACGGCAAGTTCCGGATTACCGTTACGGGCATCCGGGAAACGACCATTGTCGGCCAGGGCATCGGCCTGGCCATGCGTGGCCTGCGGCCCAGCGTGGAGATCCAGTACTTTGATTACATATTCTACGCCCTGTCAACGCTGACCGACGATCTCTGCACGCTGCGGTATCGCACGAGAGGCGGGCAGATGGCGCCGCTGATCGTCCGGACACGCGGCCACCGGCTGGAAGGGATCTGGCACTCGGGCTCTCCGCTCGGTGCGATGATCAACAGCCTCCGGGGCATGCACGTCCTGGTACCGCGGAACATGACCCAGGCGGTGGGTTTCTACAATACGCTGATGCAGGGCGACGACCCCGGCCTGGTGATCGAATGCCTCAATGGCTACCGGCTCAAGGAACGCCTGCCCGAAAACCTGGATACGTTCTGCCTCCCGCTGGGCGTGCCCGAAGTGCTCCGCGAAGGCACCGACGTAACGATCGTGACTTACGGCTCCATGTGCCGCATCGTGCTGGAAGCCGCCGAACAGCTGCAGCAGATGGGCATTAGCGTGGAAGTGATCGACGTACAGTCGCTGCTGCCGTTCGACCGCCATCACCGGATCGTCGAATCGATCAAAAAGACCAACCGGGTTGTTTTTGCGGACGAAGACTTCCCCGGCGGCGGAACGGCCTACATGATGCAGAAGGTAGTCGAGGAGCAGAACGCTTACCGCTGGCTGGATTCCCCGCCGCGGACGCTCGCGGCCCAGGCACATCGCCCGGCTTATGGCTCCGATGGTGATTATTTCTCGAAACCGAGTCCGGAGGATGTTTTTGACACGGTTTACGACCTCATGCGCGAGGCAGAACCGGGGCGTTTTCCGGAATTATATTGAGTCAGCAGGGGTTAAATTCAAGGGACGCTGAGGTTGGCGCGGAGTTTTGAGAGTAATTTCTCAGTCTTCCCGGCGCCAGCCTTAGCGTCCTCTGCGTTTAACCCCTACTTTTGCACTGGAATGACTCAATATTTCAAGGACATACAGGAAGGCATCCGTACCTCCGTAACCGGGCTGAAGCTGACGCTGCGTCACTTCTGGCAGGCGCGTGAGAGCCGGAAGCCGATCAACGTACAGGACGACCGTTACTTCGACCAGCAGACGGGTATCGTCACCCTGCAATACCCGTTCGAGTCGTTGCCCATTCCCGATAACGGTCGCTACCGGCTGCATAATGAGATCGATGACTGCATCGTCTGCGACAAATGCGCCAAGGTCTGCCCCGTCGACTGCATCAGCATCGACGCCATCAAGGCAACCGAGGAAGTCGGTAAAGCGTCCGACGGCTCACCCATCCGCCTTTATGCGGGTCGGTTCGACATCGACATGGCCAAGTGCTGCTACTGCGGCCTCTGCACGACCGTCTGCCCGACGGAGTGCCTGACGATGACGAAGACCTACGACTATAGCGAGTTCGATCTCGCCAACATGACTTATCACTACACGAACCTCTCACCCGAGCAGGCCGACGAAAAGCGGCGGCTCTACGAGCAGTTTGTGCGGGAAAAAGAAGAACTTAAAGCCCAGCAGGCTGCCGCCAAGGCAGCCCAGGCATCGGCTCCCGAAGCGACTGCCGATGCTCCTGCAGCACCGAAGCGTCCTGCCTTTCGCCCCGGCATAAAGCCAAAAACGGAGGATGGCCCATCAGCCGACGCGGCGCCCGAAGCACAGGCCCCGGCGGAAGCGCCGGCTGCGCCCAAACGGCCCGCTTTTAGGCCCGGCATGAAGCCAACGGCTCCTCCGGCGGAAACGCCAGCGGCCGCGGAAGCTACGCCCTCCGGTCCGGCCGCTGAAGCAGCTAGCTCGGAAATCCCGGCGGATGCAACGGAAGCTCCGAAAAAGCCCGTCTTCCGACCCGGTATGAAGCCTAAGCCCGCGGAACCAAAGCCGGAGAACGAAGCGGCGTCCCAGGCACCTGAAGCAGCGGCGGCTCCCCCGACGGAAACGCCCGCCGCCGAAGCCCCGGCACCGAAACGTCCGGCCTTTCGACCAAGCATGAAGCCGGCCAACAGTATCGAGAAGGAGGCGCGCAAGCCGCTGGAAGAACAGAATTCGGCCCAATCGGCCCTGGAGCATCCGGTCTCGGACGCTACCCCGGACGAAGCGGAACGCATAGCCATGGAGGGGTTACCCCAGGCAGAGTCGCAGGCCACTGCTCCCCAGCCCCCGGCCCCAAAGCGCCCGCCTTTCCGGCCCACGATGAAACCGAAGGAATAAATGTCGTTTATGGTTTAGAGTTGCTTCGCCGGGGTAGATCAATTGGGGCAAAGCAACTCTAAACTATAAACTCTAAACTATAAACCATAAACCATAAACCAGCCCCAAATGCCCGAACTGATCTTTCTGCTCTTCACCCTGCTTACCCTCGGATCGGCCGTGGCGATCCTGCTGACGCGGAACGTCATGTACGCGGCTTTCTTTCTGCTGCTGACACTCCTGGGCGTAGCGGGGCTGTTTGTCCTGGCCGGGGCCGATTTCCTGGCGGTGGCGCAGATCATGATTTACGTAGGGGGTGTATTGGTGCTGATCATGTTCGGGGTTATGCTGACGCAGAACAAGTCGGCCCAGCCGGTTGAGGCGTCGAAACCCAATTACATCCTGACCGGTAACCGGAGCTGGATTGTCGCCATCGGGGTCGCCATCGGGCTGTTTTCGGTGCTGTACAGCGTGCTGGTGCGGGCCAATTTTGTCCTTTTCAACCGGCAGGCGGTCTGGTAGCCCACGCCCCAGCTGATCGGTCAGCAGTTGATGACAGAATTCAGCCTGCCCTTCGAGCTGGCCGGCATCTTGCTGCTGGTCGCCCTGATCGGCGCGGCGACGATCGCGGCTTCGGCCCGTACGGATAAATCGTAACCATGGAAATCAATCCCGGCTATTATCTTCTTATCAGCGCGGCGCTCTTCAGCATCGGTCTGGCCATCGTGGTCCTGAAGCGGCACGCCATTCTGGTTCTGATGGGCATCGAACTGATGCTGAACGCGGTGAACCTGAATCTGGTGGCCTTCAGCCAGTATGACCCGGACCGCATCCAGGGCCAGATGCTGGCGCTGTTCGTAATGGTCGTCGCCGCCGCCGAAGCCGCCGTTGCCCTGGCGATCATTCTGCAGGTTTATCGCCATTTCCGGACGGTGCAGCTGGATGAGGTGGCGGAGATGAGAAAATAGTCCCAACCCCATGACTAACCCACTCTTCGAACACCTAATCGACGGCATACTCGAACAGGGCTATGGCGTAGCGGATGATTTTCTGAGCCCGGAGGAGGTCGCCGCCCTGGCCGGTACGCTGCAAAAGAGGCGGGAGGCCGGTGAGTTCAGAACGGCCGGCATCGGCAATCACCAGGTGACCGTCGCGACGGCGATCCGCGGCGATGAAATTCGCTGGCTGGACCCGGCGGACGCCACGGCTGAAGAAACCGCTTACCTCGACCGGATCCAGGCTTTCATCGAGTACGTCAACCAGACCTGTTACCTGGGCCTGCGCGATGCCGAGATTCATTACGCCCGCTACCCGGCCGGGACGTTCTACAAACGCCACCTCGACCGCTTCCGCGCCGACCCCGTGCTGGGACGCCGCCGGAAACTGTCGGTCATCTGTTACCTGAATACCGACTGGCAGGAAAGCCAGGGGGGCGAGCTGGTCGTTTACCGGCCCCGGCCCGAAGGCAGCGAAGACGCCATCCGGATTCTGCCGACCGGCGGACGACTGGTTTGTTTCGAAAGCGAAAAGCTGGAACACGAGGTACTGCCCGCTACCCGCGAGCGGATTAGCCTGACAGGCTGGCTACGGACCGGCGGCTGATTGGTTTTAGCCGCTTTATTCAGGATATTTGCCCCGCTAACCGACTGCGCGTACCCGTTCATGCCCGACGACAGCCTGCTTCGTACCCTGCTCTGGACCATTCTGCTCCTTCCCTTTCTGAGCGGAATGAGCTGCCTGCTGGCGGGGCGGCGGCTGAATGCTTCCGTAGGCCTGTTCTCGGCCGGTCTTACGCTCCTCGGGCTGGTGCTGACCGGCTACCTGGCTACCCTGGCCGACGGGCACGTCCTGACACTCCGAACCGACTGGATCAGCCTGCCGCATACCACCCTGCCGCTCGTCTTTCGGGTCGATGCCCTGACGCTGCTTATGCTCGGGGTGGTGCATTTCATCGCCCTGCTGGTTCAGCTTTATTCGGTTTCCTACCTGCAAGACGAGCGGGACCGCTACCGGTATTTCGGCTTCTTGGCCTTGTTTGTGGGCTCCATGCTGGGCATAGTCCTGGCGGGTAGCCTCATCCTGCTGTATGTTTTCTGGGAGCTGGTCGGTTTATCGTCCTATCTGCTCATTGGTTTCTGGTACCAGCGGCCGGCGGCTTCCCAGGCTGCCAAAAAGGCGTTCCTGATGAACCGGGTGGGCGATGCTGGCTTTCTGCTGGGCATTTTTCTGGTGTACGTATCCAGCGGCACGACGGACCTGGCCGACCTGGCCCTCCGGCACGACCTTCGCCAGCCGCTGGCGACCCTGGCGGGGCTGCTGCTCTTCTGCGGCTTCATCGGCAAATCGGCCCAGTTTCCGCTTTCGACCTGGCTTCCCGACGCCATGGAAGGCCCGACGCCCGTTTCGGCCCTGATCCACGCGGCGACTATGGTGGCCGCCGGCATCTTCCTGCTGGCGCGGGTACACTTCCTGCTGACGCCCGACGCGCTGCTGGTAGTGACCGGCATTGGCCTCATTACGATGCTCTTCTCCGCCTATACGGCGCTCTTTCAAACGGATATTAAGAAGGTACTGGCTTACTCGACGGTTTCCCAGCTCGGCCTGATGGTCGTTGGGATGGGCACCGGCGCGGTCCAGGCGGCCCTTTTTCATCTGACCACCCACGCCTTCTTCAAGGCGGGGCTGTTTCTGGCGGCGGGCTCGGTTATTCACGGCACGGGCACCCAGGACATGCGCGAAATGGGCGGGCTGCGGCGGCTGATGCCGGTTACCTTCATCGGCTACCTGATCTGCGCCGCCGCCCTGGCGGGGGTACCCCTGTTTTCCGGCTTTCTGTCGAAGGAGGCCCTATTGAACGGTGCCTTCGACTGGGCCGAGCGGGGCAGTGGCCCGGCCATGCTGGTACCCGCGCTAATGATCTTTTCCTCGGGGCTGACGGCCACCTACATGGCCCGGCAGGCCCGGCTGATTTTCGGTGATCAGTACCGCTCCCTGGTCCAGCCCGCCTCGGCCGTCCACGAATCCGGGCCGCTGATGACGGGGCCCGTGGTCCTGCTGGCTGCCTTATCGCTGGCGCTGACCTTTTCCTGGAATCCTTTCTCGGCCGAGCACAGCTGGTTTTACCGCCTCTTTCCGGTGGACAACGCCATCGACAACCTGATGTCGCTGCAGATTGCCAACCAGCACCTCCTGCTGGCGCTGATCTCCATCGGTGCGGTCGTCATTGGAGCCATGACCGGTTATTTTCTGCCGAAAACGGATCCGGAGCAGGCCCCCGGTGAGCTGGCCGAACGCTGGCTTTTCCGCCCGTTCCAGACGTTTGCCCGGCGGCTGCACCGCTTCGACCAGCTGACGGTCCGGCGGCTGACCGAGCGGGGCTGGCACCTGGACCGGCTCTATACCCGGACGGTTGTCGAACCCGCCCTGGCGCTGGCCGAGGCCCTGTACCGCTTCGACCGGCGGGTCATCGACGGGCTGGTTCACCTGGCCGGAACGGGTAATGTCGTTCTCGCGCATGTCGTCAGCTGGTTCGACCGCTACGGGGTCGACGGGCTGGTGAACGGGGCCGCTGCCCTGGCCCGCAGCGCTGGTGGGCTGACCCGCCGGGTGCAGAGCGGACGGGCGCAATCCTATATCGCAACGGCCGTCGTAGGGCTGTTGCTCATTCTCTGGTTGCTAATCTAGATGACGGAACACCTCCTCTCCTGGCTGATTTTCTGGCCCCTGGCGGGCGCACTGCTGGTAGCGCTGCTACCGGATACTCAACGGGCACGCTTTAAATGGATTACGGTGCTGTTCTGCGGCGGAGAACTGCTGCTGAGCGCTGCGCTGTACAACCAGTTTGATGCCCACCAGGCAGGTTATCAGCTGCTGGAAAAAGCCGACTGGATTACCCTGCCCCTCGGCAGTCTCGGGATCGTCTCGATCGATTACCTGGTGGGCGTCGATGGCATCAGCCTGCCGCTGGTGGTGCTTTCGGCCGTCGTCATGCTCGTCGGGTCGGTTTCTTCCCTGGCCATCCGGAGCCGCGAAAAAGCGTATCATGCCCTGTACCTGCTGCTGACGGCTTCGGTCATGGGTTGCTTTGTGGCCCTCGACTTTTTCCTGTTCTTTCTCTTTTTCGAGTTTATGCTCCTGCCGATGTACTTTCTCATCGGCCTCTGGGGCGGCCCGCGGCGGGAATATGCGTCCATAAAATTTTTCCTGTATACCCTGATTGGTTCGGTGCTGATCCTGCTGGTGATGATTGGCCTGTACCTGTCGGTGATGGATCCGGTCGAGACGGCGCAGCGGCTGTGGCTCATCGATAGCCCGCTGGAAGCCACCGACGCCATTATCCGGCAGACCCAGGCCCTGCTGGCCGACGGGCGCATCAATCCTTCCCAACTGGTGCATACCTTCGATCTGCGCTACATGAGCCAGGGCGCCAACTACCTGCCGACGTCCTTCCTAAGCGCCTTCGGGGAGGTGATTATCTTCGGCATTCCCTCGCGACTGCTGGCCTTCCTCTGCGTGTTTGTGGGCTTTGCGGTCAAACTGCCCGTCTTCCCCCTCCATACCTGGCTGCCCGACGCGCACGTGGAAGCCCCTACGCCGGTTTCGGTCGTGCTGGCGGGCGTGCTGCTGAAAATTGGCGGGTACGGTTTTCTGCGGATTGGCTGGGGACTGTTCCCCGACGGGGCGGCTGAATACGCTTTCTGGCTGGGCGCACTGGGCATGATATCGATCGTCTACGGCGGTTTCAACGCCCTGGCGCAGTACGATCTGAAGAAAATGATTGCCTACTCCTCGGTTTCGCACATGGGTTTTGTGCTGCTGGGCGTTGCCTCGCTGACGGCGGAAGGCATCAACGGAGCCATCTATCAAATGGTCAGCCACGGTGTGCTGTCGGCCATGCTTTTCCTGGTGGTGGGCGTGCTCTACGACCGGACCCACGACCGCCAGATCGACCACTACCGCGGTCTGGCAACGGTCATGCCCGGCTACACGGCCGTGACGGCGATTGCCTTTTTTGCTTCCCTGGGCCTGCCCGGCTTTTCGGGATTCATCGGCGAGCTGTTCACGCTCATGGGCAGCTTTCAGTCGCTCTGGCTGCCGGCCTGGATGACGGCCGTCTCGACCCTGGGCATTATCCTGGCGGCGGCCTATTTCCTCTGGACGCTGCAGCGGATGTTCTTCGGACCGCTCTGGGTCCAGCCCGAAGCCGAGGGCCTGCTCAACGACCTCGACGGCCGAGAAAAGCTCATGCTGATTCCGCTGGCGGCCCTGGCCCTGCTGATGGGCCTCTTTCCGAACGTGATCTTCAATCTCGCCAACGCCACCGTAGCCGAGTGGCTGCAGCGTTTTGCGGTCGAATAACGTTGCATTTTATAAAGAACGGTTGTAACATTACCCATCCATCATAAACCCGTTACAACCATGCGAACTGCCCAGCAGTGGCTCGACGAATACGGCGAAAGCCACCAGAACCCGACCAACAAGCTGGTCCACTGGATCTGCGTTCCGCTGATCTTCTTCAGCGTCGTGGGTTTCTTCTACAACATCAAACTGCCGGTTGAACTGGCACCTGGCCTTCAGCTGAACGTGGCGATGGTGCTGCTGATGCTGGTCACGGTGTACTACTTCAGCCTGTCGGCGCCGCTGTCCATCGGCATGGCGCTGTTTTCCCTGCTATGCCTAGTCCTCTGGAACCTGATCGAAAAAGCCGGCTACACGCCCTGGCAGGTCGCCCTGGCGATCTTTGTCCTGGCCTGGATCGGGCAGTTCTGGGGGCATAAGGTGGAAGGAAAGAAGCCCTCATTTTTCAAGGATCTGCAGTTTCTGATGATTGGGCCGATGTGGCTCATGCACTTCATTTACAAGCGCATCGGCATCGGCTATTAAGCGCTTTTCCGGGGCCGTACGGTCGTCCCTTGCCGGCGCCGTACGGCCTTTTTTCCGCCCATTCCTGGAATAAGCCCGATAAAGCGGCGTGTTTCGACTACCTTACCGTCGTTTTAATCGCTTACCGGCATGAATCCGCCCCGAATTTAATCACCTGGGACGCCCTGGTTTTTCGCAGAGACCAGGAACGTACCCCTTTGCCTCTTTGCCCCTCCCCTCTGCGCTTCACCTTATTCTGATTTCCTGAAAACCATGTTTTTCCTCATTCTTGGCGTGCTGGTGCTGGTCATCGGCTTCGCCGTAAACACCCCATCGTTACCGATTTCGCGCTATTCCCGTCCGCTGAAGGTGGCGGGTTTCCTCCTGGTAGGCCTGGGCCTACTATCGGCCTCTGTCCGGCAGATCGATGCCGGTACCGTCGGCGTACAGAGTCTCTTCGGCCGGGTCCAGGATGAGCCGCTCCGGAGCGGTCTGAACCTGGTGAACCCGCTGGTTAATGTGACCGAATTCGATATCAAAACCCAGAACTACACCATGTCGGGTATTACGGACGAAGGCAACCAGACCGGCGATGACGCGATTCGGGTCCTGACGGCCGACGGGCTGGAAGTAGTCATCGATTTGACAGTCCTGTACCGGGTGGTGCCCACCGATGCGCCAAAAATCCTCCGTGAGATTGGCCCCAATTACAGCGATAAGGTTGTCCGGCCCATCACCCGGACCCGCATCCGGGACAATGCCGTCTATTATGATGCCGTAGCGCTGTATTCCACGAAGCGGGATGAGTTCCAGACCCGGATCTTCCGGACCATCGAGGCGGATTTCCGGAAGCGGGGCCTGCTCCTGGAACAGTTGCTGGTGCGTAACATCAACCTGCCAGCCTCGGTAAAAACCACCATCGAGTCCAAGATCAACGCCGAGCAGGAAGCGCAGAAAATGCAGTTTGTGCTTCAGAAAGAACGCCAGGAGGCCGAGCGGAAGCGGGTTGAGGCCCAGGGCATCGCCGATTACCAGAAGATTCTGTCGACCGGCCTCAGCGACCGGCAGCTGCAGTACGAGCAGATCAAAGCCCAGCGCGAACTGGCCGCCTCCCCCAACACGAAGATCGTGATCATGGGTGGGCGGGGGAATGTGCCGTTGATGTTGACGGATAAGTAGTCGTCAGTCTGTCAGTCAACAGTCATCAGTCATCAGTCGGCTCCGCCTTTTAGCTTACCTGTAGGCGAAGCCGACTGATGACAGACAGACTGACGACTGACAACTGACAGACTGACGATTTTAATGATCCCCAGCTTTGAGCTCCCCCGCCGTCACGGCTAACGTTAGGCGGTTCTGGGGCGGCGGGAGCGGGCAGGTGGCGTAGGGCGTGAAGGCGCAGGGCGGGTTGTAGGCCCGGTTGAAGTCGAGAGTCGTTATTCCGTCGGTGCCCGGCATCGCCGCGTACAGGAACCGGCCGGCCCCGTAGGTTTTCTTCCCGTTGGTGGCATCGGCAAAGAGGATGAACAGCTCCTCGCCTTCGGTGACCGCATCCAGCCGATACGTACGGCCTTTGAGCACAAATTCCAGCGTACCGGCCAGGGCCTGCTGGCTGGTCTGGCCGGTTACGTCCAGAATGGCGATGGTCGCTCCCGGTTTGGGGGTCAGGAGGCGGGCCTTGACCCGCCAGGTTTCGTCGACCGGAAACCGTTCGATGCCGTGAAAGGCTTTCAGGATGGGGCTTTCCAGGTCGCGGAGCCGGATCCCGTACTTCGGTCCGCGTTTGATGACGAACCAGCGCAGCGATCCCTGCTGCAGGACGGGTGGTTTGGCCAGGTCCGGGGAAAAGACCGTCACTTCGCCCGTAAGCGGTTTTCCGTCGAGCAGGATGGTTTCGCCGCTTCTGGGTAAAAACGAGACCGTACCGTTCTGCAACCGGAATTCACCGACGGAACCCGGCGCCTTGGCTGGAAAGGTTACCGCATTGCCGGCGGCGCTCCCAACGGTATTAACGCCCTCCTGCAGCCAGTACAGCCCGGCCAGGTTCAGCCAGCCGGTCTCGCTCCGCAGCGCATTCAGCCGCCGCTGGTGCCAGGCGTCGGTTTCGGCCTTGTAGGCGGGGTCGTCGGCTGGGCGGAAAGCGGTCAGGCAGCCAACGAAAAGGACAAGGGCCGTAAAGCGCACCGGGCGGCGCAGGCCCGGCTTTGGGGATCTATGCATGTTGTATTCGGTCATTGGCCGCAAAGGTAGGGCTCAGGACCCGTAAACCAGGCGCAGGTAGCCGCGCTGCGCCATTGAGAAATAAGCCGTAAGCGCCAGGGCCGCGATGCATCCCAGCGCAATCAGGCTTTGGCTGCCCAGGTAGCCGTAGAGCGACATCCACAGCACGGCTGCCCGGGCGATTTCCGGGTAAAAGACCCATTTCCGCTGTTCCAGCAGGGCACCGCAGTTGACGAGCGTGATGAGGATAAACAGCGCGATCAATACCTGCTGGTAGACCGGCACGTAGGCTTCCAGCAGCAGAAAGACGAACAGAATCAGCAGGACAACGGCCAGTTGCCCGACAATGTACCCCCGAACCCGCCGACTCGTCGCGTGAACGGTCGAGCGCGAAAGGTAGACCGCCTCCAGCTGCTCCCGGATGCCCGGATCGATCGCGTCCGGCCGGCCGAAGAGGACCCGCAGCTTTGCCCCCCAGCCCGGTGTCCGCCGAACCGACTCCAGCAGTTCGAGCAGAAAATGAAACTGCTGCCAGAGGAAGCTGTGGCTGTTCAGCGGCTTCGTCAGGCCGTAGGTGGGCTCGTCCTTTTCCTCCGCGAAGGTGCCGAAGAGCTTATCCCAGATAATGAGCACGTCGCCGTAGTTTTTGTCGAGGTATTCCGGATTGCTGGCGTGGTGCACGCGGTGGTGCGAGGGCGTCACGAGGATGTATTCCAGCCAGCCGAGCTTGCCAATGGTCCGGGTGTGGATGAAAAACGGGTAAAGTCCGTGGACCAGCAGCAGGGTCGTGATCATGCCTGCCGGAAAGCCGATAAGGGGCAGTACCGACCAGAAACCGGTCCGGATAACGGCCTGAAAAACCGTGATTCTTGCCGAAGTGGTGTAGTTGAAGTCTTCACTCTGGTGGTGAACCACGTGCGCCGCCCAGAAGAGGTTGATCTCATGGGCCAGCCGGTGGTACCAGTACCAGACCAAATCGGTAGCCAGAAACAGGGCGACCCAGCTCAGCAGGCCGGGCTTCAGATCAAACAGCGCGTAATGCCGGTGAATGTAATCGTAGACGGCATAGAAGGCACCGACGGTGAAGGTGTCCAGCAGGCGCTCGGCGATGCCTACGTTCAGGTTCGCCACGGAATTGTTGAAACGAAAGTAAGCCTTTTGCTGCCAGCGGGCCAGCAGGTATTCCAATCCGATAAAGAACAGGAAAAGAGGAATCGCCAAAGCAATTACGTTGTATTCCATAGACCTATAGATTAAAATTTTACGGTAGGTATCCGCCACACTGGCCGGCGGTTTTGGCGCTAATGTGAGTTTTCCCCTTATGAAATCAAAGGACTTTCCCCCATTGTCCGGGTATTTTCTAAGCCATGTTCCAGATTTTCTTAACAGATTACAAATCGATCTTCGACACGCCTACATGCTCGCATGAACACTCCTATAACTCGATAGACTATTTACTTAAATAGCTGATTATCAATTTCTTCGAAAATATTTGGAAAACGATTTCATCCTACTCACTTTTGTCCGTTAGATAATCAAACATATAATCTATAATATCTGTCGATTATATATTTTATAGTTTACAAATAGACTTTACCCACGCGAACCCAAACTCCCGACGGACTATGATTCTTGAATTTGAAGACGAACTGGGCGAACTGTACTCCATCGTCCCCAAAGAGCGCTCCGCCAGCACCGCCGTTCAGCCCCTGGCGGTCGGCGATAAGGCCCCCTTCTTCAGTTTGAACAATGCCTACCGTCCCGGCGCCAGCTCGGTGTTCCCGGACCAGAGCCAGTCGGTGGTCGATCTGACCGACCATGAGCCGCTGGTGGTCAGCTTCTACTGCCCCTGCTGGGGACGTTACGCCCGCCCTTACCTGGAGGGGCTGATTGCCCTTGCGGAACGGTTGCGGGCAGAAGGGCTGCACCTGCTGGTCTTTTCCAATGAGCCGGTCAACGCCCTGCTGCGTCAGTATCCGCAGCTAAACTTCATGGTTGCCTACGACGCGGACTTTACGGTCGCCCGCCGCTTCGGGGTTTACTCGGAGGAATCGCCCATCTGGGATCGCGTATCGGGCATTTCGGAGGAAGTGTTTACGCCCGCGCTGTACGTCATCGGCCCAAACCGGCAGATCGGGTACCGTTTTCTGGATGAGGATTTCGATCAGGTCGTCAAGGCCGGGGAAGTCGTTGAAGCGGCGGTACGCCTTCGGGAGTCGGCTTAAACGGAAATGCTGAACCAGGTTACGGATGAAACCGGTTACTTGCAACCAACGTTTCAGCAGTTACGGGAGGCAGGCGGGCCGGCTATGGGTGGTTATCATCTGAGTCCGATTTCAGCCTGGCAAATCAACTACGCCAATCGCCTCCTGAACCGACCGGAAAACTGGCGAACATGAGGCAGGAAAAAACGTACGATGCGGTAATTATTGGCTCGGGACCAAACGGTCTGGCCGCGGCCATTACCTTACGGCAGGCCGGTTTGTCGGTACTGGTCCGCGAGGGCAAACCGACCCTCGGCGGCGGACTGCGCTCGGCCGAACTGACCTTACCCGGCTTTACGCACGACGTCTGCTCCGCCATCCACCCGCTGGCGGTTGGTTCGCCGTTTTTTCAGACCCTGCCGCTGGCTGACTACGGCCTCCGCTTCGTGCAGCCGCCCGTTGCTGCGGCCCATCCCTTCGACGACGGGAAAGCCGCCCTGCTGGTCGGCTCCGTGGAGGAAACGGCCCGGCGCCTGGGTTCCGACGAAGCCGCCTACCGCCAACTCATCGAACCCATCGTGGCCGACTGGCCCCGTCTGGCGCCCGCCCTGCTGGGTCCGCTCCGGTTCCCGGCCGATCCGCTGGCCCTCGCCCGCTTCGGACTTTCGGCCCTGCCGGCGGTCACCTGGCTGGCCCGGCGTTTCCAGACGCGGGAGGCAAAAGGCCTGCTGGCCGGGATGGCCGCCCACTCCATTCAGCCGCTGACGAACCTGACAACCTCTGCCGTCGGGCTGGTCCTGATGGCCGTGGGTCACCACCACGGCTGGCCCATTCCGGTTGGCGGCTCCCAGCAGATCGCCGACGCGCTGACTGCCCATTTTCGGTCGCTGGGCGGGGAAGTGGCAGTCGACGCCCCGGTCCGTTCGCTGCGGGATCTGCCCCCTGCGAAGGTTGTTCTCCTGGACGTAACACCGCGGCAGTTGCTCAGCATCGCGGGTGATCAATTCTCCGGCCTCTACCGCTGGCAGTTGGAACGCTACCGCTACGGCATGGGCGTGTTTAAGATCGACTGGGCGCTGGACGGACCCATTCCCTGGACGAATCCCGACTGCGCGCGGGCCGGAACCGTGCACCTGGGCAATACGCTGGAAGAAATCACGGCTTCGGAGGCCGCTTCGGTCGCTGGCCAGCATCCCGAGCGCCCTTTTGTGCTCCTGGCTCAGCAAAGCCTCTTCGACAACACCCGGGCACCCCTGGGCCAGCATACGGCCTGGGCCTACTGCCACGTGCCCAACGGCTCAACGGTCGATATGACCGCCGCCATCGAAAGGCAGGTTGTACGCTTCGCGCCTGGCTTCCGCGACCGGATTCTGGCGCGGCATACCTTCAATACCCAGGAGATGGAAGCGTATAATCCGAATTATGTCGGGGGCGATATCAATGGCGGCATCCTGGACATTGGCCAGTTGTATACCCGGCCCGTCGTGACGTTCCAGCCTTACAACACTTCCGCCCGGAACCTGTACATCTGCTCATCGGCCACCCCACCGGGCGGAGGCGTCCACGGCATGTGCGGCTACCACGCCGCCCGGGCGGTGCTGCGGGACCATTTCCGGCTTGCCCACCAACCCGCCCCAGTGGCCTGAATGGGTTTGGTAAACCAGAATTCCTGAATAATACGGTTACTTGGGTGAGGGGAGCTTAAGGCACCGGAAAACTCAACCGGAAGGAAATCGTCATCACCTCTTCTACCGGCACCATCATCAGGGAAGGCTTTTCGATCTTGTAATCGCTCAGGCTGACGGGGAAGGAACCTTCGAACTGAAGGGCTTTACCGCTTTCTTTCTGGGTAACATTTACCGATACCGGGCGGGTGACGCCGTGGAAGGTCAGTTTGCCGTTGACGGCCAGCGTTCCGTCGGCGTTCGGGCGGATGTCCTGGGCGGTGAAGGTGACGTTCGGGTATTTAAGGGCCTCCAGTACTTCCAGCGCGTGCGAATCCCGGTTCGCATTTTTGGAATCGAAACTGGCCACTTTGATCACCATCGCCAGGTTTTCAACCTTTTTTGTATCGGTATCATAAAGCAGCGCCCCGTTCACCTCCCGGCTCACGCCGTCCCAGGTATGGACCGGGTGTTTCATGGTATAGGTCACGGTCGATCGACTTTTGTCGACCACCAGCTTTGTTTTCGCCTTCGGTGTGGGAAGCGCCCAAACGCTGGTTGTCGCCAGCAGGCTCAGGCAGAGTAGCAAGGATCGCATCAGGGTCAGAATTTGAGGGCGATGATGGAAAGCGCGTAGGCGCCGAAAGTCGTAAAGGCCGCCGCCCGGTGGTAGGGCTTCAGGTCCGGATTCGACTTCTGCCGCTGCGAGAGGACATTGGTCGTAATCATGCCCGCAATGTGTACCATCGCCAGGTACTTATGCAGTTTGATCGAACTCAGCCCTTTCCGTTCCGCCAGTAACTTGGGGGGAGTCACCAGCGACAGGACGGCCGTCGTCGTGTACGAAATATTGATCCCCGTTGCCAGGGTACGGTGCGTTTCAACCAGGCGGACATAGTCCAGGCCTTTGGCGTTGTACAACCGGCTCCCTACAATACCCTGCGCTACGAACCCCGCCAGGGTCACAAATCCCAGCACCTGGTGCGTGGCCAGCATGGTCCGCCGGACTTTCAGCTCCCGTTCGCGGCCTTCAGCGGTCAGGGGTGCGATATTCGTTACCCGCAGCAGGCCTTGTGGCCCCCAGAACGCCCGCTGGGTGAACAGCATTTTCCGCGGCAGTAACTCCTGTCGGGTTACGGATGAGTCGGCCAGCAGGTCCGTCAGCAAACTGTCCGCGCCGGTTGACAGGGAATCGGAGGACGTCGTCTGCGCCCGGCAGGCGAACCCCAGACTCAGGAAAAGGCAGCACAGGAGCCAGAATTTCTTCATGAATGAAAACCAGGATAGGTGGTCTTTGTACAGGTATATACTTGGTTTGCCTGCTTTCCGGATTGCAACACCCCGGAAGGCAGGCACTTTGCCCCTCCAATTAACGGAATAAAAATCTACCGGTATACATGTACCTACAATAATTATTCACCTGACATTTTGGGTACACCGGCAGGCAGACCAGCTTACTCTTCCTCGCTATTATTCAGCTTGGACAATAGGCTGTAGGCACCGCTGGTTACCACCGGGGTTCGGGCCGGATCGATGCCGGCGGGGAGGTTGATCGCCACGTACCCGTTCTCCCGGATGCCGGGCCGGACTTCCACCTGCCGGAAATGGTAGGTGGCGGGTTTTCCCTGTTTCTGCTCCAGCAGGTAACAATAGTACTTCCCGCCGAAGCCCACAACGGCCGCCTCAGGCAGGGCCGACATTGGCTGGGTGCGGACATCCACCTCGGCCGTCACGTACGCGCCCGGCGTGAGGCCAGCGGCGTACCGGCCTTCGGGATGGGCCAGCACGGCCACCGTACGCTCGTCCGAGAACGCTTTTCCGATCAGGAAAATGGTGCCCTTATGCGGCAGCTGGCTTCCTGCATCCGACCCCAGCGCAAACCGGATCGTCTGGCCGTTGCGGATCTGCGGCAGATCTTTCTCAAAGACGTTCAGCTGCACGTGCAGGTGGCTGACGTCCGTGAGCTGGACCAGCACCTCGGCCGGATTGACGAACCGACCGTTATTGGCCGGCACCTCCGTTACGTAACCGGTCACCGGCGCCGGGACGGTAATCGTCCGGCTCAGCCGCTCCGGCGTCAGCGTCGCGGGGTTAATCCGCAGCATCGCCAGCCGCTGCCCCAGGCCGGCCAGCTGGGCCTGGAGGCTCTGCCGGTTGGCCCGAACCTGCTGGAAGGTCTTTAGCGCGTTCACATTTTCCCGACTCAGCTCCTGCTGGCGGGCGTACTCCAGATCCGCGTATTCGAGTTTGGCTTTGGTATCGAGGTAATCCTGCTGCAACTGGATGAAATCCGGGTTTTCGAGTACGACCAGCGCCTGGCCTTTCCGCACCAGCATGCCTGGCTCCAGCCGGATGCTGCGGACGTAGCCGCCGACGGGTACCGAAACCGACACTCGGTTCTGGGCCGGCACGTCGATGAGGCCGTTAAGCCGGAGCGTGGTACTCAGCGGACGCAGGCTCGGCTGCCCGAGCTGAATGGCGGCCATGTCGTACTGCGCCTGCGTCAGGCTAACCGAGGCTTCTGCCGGTTCAGTCGCTTCAGCCCCGGCCGCTGGCTTTTCTTCGGCTTCAGCCTGCTCCTGGCGCTGGCAGCCCGTCAGGCTAAGCCCACCGGCCAGGAGCAGTACAAAAAGGCGTTTATGGATCAGGTTTATCGGTGATTTCATGATTAAGAAAGCAATTACGGGTTACCGATCAGGTAATGGATGAAAAGCACCGACTGATTGTATTGCCGCAGCAGGTCCAGGTGGTTGTTACGGATGGTCAGCGCCTGCTGCAGCGCCAGGACGAATTCCACGTAGCCGATGTCGCCGCTCTGAAAAGCCCGCTGGGCGTTGGTCTGGATGAGCGTCGCCTGGGGCAGGGCGGTTTGTTCGTAGGTGTCCAGCACGGTCCGCAACTGGTTGTACTGCTGCGCGGCCTGGGTGATCTGCCGTTCCAGCGTAAACTGCTCGCTCCGGAGCTGCGTCTGGGCGATCTGCTCCCCGATCCGCGCCGCTTCCACCCGCGCCCGCTGGGCCCGACCGAGCAGGGGCCAGTGTACGCCCACCTGCACACCGTGGAACCGGTAGCCCGGCCCGAAGTATTGCTCCTGGCCGCCGAGCAACTGCGTGCCAATGAGCGTCTGGGTGAAAAAACCGGCCGAAAAATCGGGTTTCAGCCGGGCCTGCTCCACCCGTCGGCTTTGTTCCGCCAGCCGGATCTCCTGCTGCAGCTGCGCCAGCAGCGGGTTGCGCGCCGCCGTCGTATCGGCAATCGCTACGGTCAGCCGCGTCAACGATTGGTCCGGCAGCGTCACCGGAGCGGTACTATATAGCAGGCTCTGAAGCTGCGTCAGGGCGGCCATGCGCTGGACGTCGTTCTGCGCCAGCCGCACCCGGATGTCGGCCTGCTGGCTTTCGGCCGTAGCCCGCTCCAGGCTGCTGGTTTCGCCCGTGCGCAGCCGCACTTCCGCCGCCCGGACAAACCGGGCCAGCAGCGAATCCTGCTGCCGCAGCAGGCGGTCCCGCTGGAGGAGAAATACCAGCTCATTGTACGTCGACCGGATCTGGTAGCGAACCTCATTCCGCGTCACGGCCACCTGGGCCTGCCGGCTGACTACGGTCTGGTCGTTGAGATCGGCCAACCGGTTCATCAGCGCCGGGTTCGGAATGGTCTGCATCAGCGTCAGATTGTTGTCAAAACGGCGGCTGTTGTACTGACCCAGCATGGCCGTGGCCGAAAACCGGCCCGCGTCGAAAGCCGACCGCCGGAGGGCCTGCTGCTGGGTTACGCCCAGGCCGCCGAGCTGCAGCTGGGCATTCCGCTCCTCGGCCAGCCGCAGGGCGTTATCCAGCGTCAGCAGTTGGGGGACCTGCGCCTTCGCGGAACCCGCTGCCAGCAGCAGTCCGATCAGTACCGGTACGACCAGGCCCCTTTTCCGGCGGGCTTCCCGGGCAACAGCGTTTCGTTCGGTCATGGTATACAAAATCGGAAGGATAATCAGCGTCAGTAGGGTGGCCGTAACCAGGCCCCCGATCACCACCGTCGCCAGCGGTTTCTGCACCTCCGCCCCCGCCGAGTTGGACAGGGCCATCAGCAAAAAACCGAAGGAGGCAACGAGCGCCGTCATGATCACCGGACGCAGGCGTACTTCGGTACCGCGCCGGACAATGTCGGCCAGGTCGGTCAGGCCTTCTTCCTCGCGCAGGCGGTTGAACGCGGCGATCAGCACGATCCCATTCAGCACCGACACCCCAAAGAGAGCAATAAAGCCAACGCCCGCCGAAATGCTGAAGGGCATTCCGCGCAGCAGCAGGGCAAAAACGCCCCCGATGGCCGCCAGCGGAATGGCCATAAAGATCAGTACACTCTGCCGGACGGAATGGAAAGTAAAGAAGAGTAAGGCAAAAATGAGTGCCAGGGCCACCGGCACCGCCACGCTCAACCGTTGCTTGGCCTGCACCAGGTTCTGGAACTGCCCGCCGTAGGTAACCGAATAGCCCGCCGGGAATTTCACCTGCTGCTCGACCCGCTGGCGTAATTCGTCGACGACGCTCTCCACGTCGCGGCCCCGGACGTTAAAGCCCAGCGTAATGCGCCGGTGGGTATCGTCCCGCTGGATCTGGTTCGGTGCCTGCTCGACGGCCACCTGGGCGATCTGTCCCAGCGGAATCTGCCCGCCCATGGGCGTGGTTACGTACAGGTTCTGGATGTCTTCCACGCTCTGCCGCCGGTTAGCCGCCAGCCGCACCACCGCCTCGAAACGGCGTTCGCCCTCGAAGACCAGCCCCGCCGACTGCCCCGCCAGGGCTGTATTGATGGTGCGGTTTACGTCCGAGACGTTCAGGCCGAACTTGGCCAGCTGTTCCCGGTCGAGGCGGATCAGAATCTGCGCCAGCCCGGCGACCTGCTCGACGTACAGGTCCTTGGCCCCTTCAATGCTCCGGGCCAACGTTCCCACCTGCCGGCCCAGGCGCTCCAGTTCGTTCAGATCGTCTCCGTAGACTTTCACCACCACATCCTGGCGGGCGCCCGTCATCAGCTCGTTGAAGCGCATCTGCACGGGCTGCTGAAAGCCAAACGTCACGCCGGGAATGACTGACAGGGCTTCCGCCATTTTCGCCATGAGTTCGTCGCGGGTCCCGGCGGAAGTCCATTCGTCCCGCGGCTTGAGAATCACCATCTGGTCGGCAGCTTCGATGGGCATCGGATCGGTCGGAATCTCGCCGGAACCGATTTTGGCGACCACCTGCTCGACCTCCGGAAACTGCTTCAGCAGAATCCGCTCAGCCTTGAGGGTCGCCTCGACCGTTTCGGACAGTGAACTGCCCGTCAGCGTCCGGGTATCGACGGCGAAATCCCCTTCGTCAAGCTGCGGGATGAACTCTCCGCCCATCCGGGTAAAGAGAAAGATCGACACCGCCAGCATTGCCAGGGCACTGCCCAGGACCGGAAGGCGGTAGCGTAGCGCCCATCGCAGCGCCGGCTCATAGAACCGGTAGATTCGCTGCATCAGCTTGTCGGAGAAAGTCTCTTTGTAGACGATTTTCTTGCTCAGAAACAGCGAGGACACCATCGGCACGTAGGTCAGCGACAGGATAAAGGCCCCCAGAATGGCAAAGGCTACCGTCAGCGCCATGGGCCGGAACATCTTGCCTTCGATGCCGGCTAGGGCCAGGATCGGCAGGTACACGATCAGAATGATGATTTCCCCGAAGGCCGCCGACGAACGGATCCGGCTGGCTGAGGCAAACACTTCCTCGTCCATTTGGGCCTGGGTCAGGGTCTGGTTTCGGTTGCGCAGCAGCATGTGGTGGAGCGTTGCCTCGACAATGATGACCGCGCCGTCGACAATCAGCCCGAAGTCGATGGCCCCCAGGCTCATCAGGTTGCCTGAAACGCCGAAGAGGTTCATCATCGCCAGGGCAAACAGCAGCGACAGCGGAATCACCGAGGCCACCACCAGCCCGGCCCGCAGGTTTCCCAGTAGCAGTACGAGCACGAAAATGACGATGATGGCCCCTTCCAGCAGGTTCTTTTCCACGGTTCCGATGGCACTGTCGACCATTTTTGTTCGGTCCAGGAACGGGATGATCTGAACGCCCTCCGGCAGCGTTTTCTCGATCTCGGCGATCTTGGTTTTCACGCGCTTGATGACCGCCGAGGAGTTTTCGCCCTTGATCATCATGACGATAGCCCCGACGCTTTCACCTTCGCCGTTGCGGGTGACGGCTCCGTAGCGGACGGCTGAGCCGATCTGCACCTGCGCCACGTCGCGGACCCGGACGGGCAGGTGCTGGGCGTTGAGCCGGACGACAATGTTGGCGATATCGTCCACCGAGCCGATGAGGCCTTCCGAGCGGATGAAAAAGGCGTTGGGTTTTTTGTCGATATAGGCCCCTCCCGTGTTCTGGTTGTTCTGTTCGAGGGCCGTAAAGAGGTCGTTGATCGTCAGGCCCGCGCTGCGGAGCCGGTCGGGATCGACGGCGATTTCGTACTGTTTGACCAGGCCACCGAAGCCGCTGACGTCGGCCACGCCCGGCGTGCCGAGCAGCGCCCGGCGAATGAGCCAGTCCTGGATCGAGCGCAGGTCGATCAGCGAGTACCGCTTTTCGTAGCCCGGTTTGGCGCTGACGGTGTACTGGAAGATCTCCCCCAGGCCGGTCGTTACGGGCGCCATGGTGGGCGTTCCGACGCCCGGCGGAATCTCGCGCACCACGTTCTGCAGCCGCTCGGCGATCTGCTGACGCGCCCAGTAGACATCCGTGTCTTCCGAAAAAACGATGGTGATCACCGACAGTCCGAAGCGCGAAAACGAGCGCAGCTCCGTGATGCCGGGAATATTGGAAAGGCTGACCTCGATCGGAAAGGTCACCAGCCGTTCGATGTCCTGGGCGGCTAGAGCCGGGCTGGTGGTGATGACCTGAACCTGGTTATTGGTAATGTCAGGGACGGCATCGATGGGCAGCTGCGTGGCCGACCAGCCGCCCCAGATCACGAGCGCCAGCGTCAGTAGGCCAACCAGGAGTTTATTGCGGATCGAGAACCGAATGATCGCATTCAACATAAGGAAAAAAGAAAAAGATCAGGCAGCTTCCACGAACACCAGCCCGACGGAGACGCAAGCGCCCTAACTCCTGCAAGCCAGGAAAGGCTACCGACCAGAACAAAATGAAAAAGACCTCAACCAGCCGTAAATGGACTGATGACTTTTGATCGTACCTACCGTCTCGGCGGATTGATCAGATCCAGTACGTGGAGGAAGGAGTACAGCGCTGCCTGGGAGGCAAAGACTTTTTTGGTTGGAAGGGCAAAGGTAAAGACCGGCTCGGGCATGTGCACCAGCGCCTGGGGCGGGCAAACCGGCCCGGAGAAGCTGAGCGATGGCAGTTGCTGATGGCAGTGGTTGGGGTGTTTCTGATGTTCACTGCCCGCGCCATAATGCAGCGCCAGGAATTCCATAAATCCCAGATCCGGACTTTCCAGCTGATGCCGCTGGTAATGCTCCAGTACTTCGCCCCAACGCGCAGACTGATCCAGGCTGAAGACCGGTAGTATCGTACTACCGAGAATCAGCGTAGCCAGCAGGAAGGCGAATAAGGCTCTCACGGATCAGCGAGGATTTACATGGTAACGTAAAGTAGGGGAAAAAATTGGTAGGGAAAAAGCGGCTGGGAGGCTGCCTATAGGGATTCAAACTCATTTTGATTAGAACGACTATAGACAGCCTTTGGCCTTTCAGTCTCCTCCTTATTTCTCCAGCTTTTTCAACTCCCCTTCAAAAAACGCCTTCGGCAGCCAGCGGTCGCCCATCATGACGCCTTCGATGTTGCGGGTCTGGCTGATGTCGCGGAGGGGATTGCCGCTGAGCAGGACGAGGTCGGACACATTGCCGGTCCGAATAGTGCCCGAATCGGTCTTGCCGAGGTAGGTGGCCACGTTGACGGTGCCCGTCCGCAGGGCTTCGTAGGGGCTCAGCCCGGCATCGACCAGGTAGCGGAGTTCGTGGTGAATGGAAAAGCCGGGTACGTTGAAGACCTGAGGGGCGTCGGAGCCCAGCAGCAGCGGAACGCCGCCTTTCTGGCAGGCGGCCAGCAGTTGCCGCCGCACCTGGATCAGCTTTGCCGCGCGTTCCTTCCGGAAATTCGGGTTATTGAGGTAGCCATTCTTCGCGTTGACCCAGTTCCGAACCTCCTCGGGCTTCATGTACTTCATTTCCGGCGCGCTGGCGTAGGTGTCGGCCGGATCGGGCGAAAGCCAGCGCTCGGCCAGGGCCTGGGTTGGCACGACGTAGATGCGTTTTTCGGCCAGGGTGTTGATTAGTTTTGGCGCGCCGCTCAGATCGACGCGGTCGGCGATCCAGGACCCGAACAGCCCTGTTTCCTGCTCCACCAACGTATCGATGCCCGGCGTGAGCGCTTCCAGGAAGCCGTCCATGTGGTCGATGGACGAATACCCCGCCTCGATGGCCCGCCAGACGCCCACGTTAAACGAGACGTGCCCGGCGAAGGGAATGCCAACCTCTTTGGCCGTCCGCGCCACCGACGGAAACGTTTCGTTGGTCAGGCCCGGGTGCAGTTTGAGGTAGTCGTAGCCGGCCTGTTTCTGTAGCCGAACCATCTCCGCACCCCGGGCGGCCGTTCGTACCGTTTGCCCGTTGAAGGACGGCCCGGTCGTGTAGAAGTGCGGACCGAGGATTTCGCCGCTGTTCACCTTGCTGCGCAGTTCGAGATGCCGCGGGTGGCCGAGCATGCCCCGAATGGTCGTGATGCCGTTGGCCAGGTACAGCATCAGGACGTCTTTCATGGGCTCAAGCTCGTCTATCGGCGGTACGTGCGCGTGCATTTCAGCCCAGCCAGGGGCGAGGTATTTGCCCCGGGCGTCGATCAGCTGCGCGTTGCGGTCGTATTTCACGCGGCCCGTATTGCCAAGGGCGGTAATCCGGCCGTCACGCACGACCAACGTCTGGTTTTCCAGCACTCGATCGGCGTCCATCGGAATGACGTTCACGTTCTGAAAGACGATTTCCCGACCGCGGTTGCTGACGGGTTGCTGGGCAAGGAGCGTCTGGCATCCGAGGAGGAGCAGCAGGAGGAGGAAGGCGCGCATGACGGTCAGGGGTTTGGTTCGATGGACCAATATACGTCCGTTCGTCCGCGCTTGCAGCGCGGATGCCCGGGAAACGCATTTTTAATGCGCATGATTACCCTTCTAGTATCAAACGAGGCCCTCAGGCATCCGCGCTGCAAGCGCGGACGAACCGTGCCAGCCGAATCAGTGTACCAGCGAATCCGCCGGCTCCACGCGGACCTTTGCCGCCTTTCCAAAACTCACCCGCAGAAATAGCAAAATATAGAAAACGTCAATCACCACCGGAACCACTGATTCCGGGCCTTTATAGAGGGCTGATCCGAACGGATTATCCGAAGTCTGGATATCCAGATAAGCATACACGCAGTGGATGAGCACCAGCACCCGTGCCGCCCAGACCTGTTTGGCCGGGTCCTCGGCCAGCAGACCAATCAGGATAATCAGGATGCCGATCATGAACATGTGCAGGAACACCCAGGACATCGCATCCTCGTAGTGGGGAGAGGTCAACTGCGCGGCCGGTACCTGAAATTTGGCCATTTCGGCCATCACGCCCCGGGCAAACATGCTGCCCGCAAACAGCAGATCGAGGATACCCACGATCAGACAGGTGCCTCGAAAGCCGGGGATCCAGCGTTTTAAGGTGCTCATAAAAAAGAGGTTGGATTAGGTTGAGCGAATATACGTCACTCGGAAATTGATTGTACACTTCCGAGCCTCATTCCAATACCCGAGTACTTTATTTGTTCCGAACGGTGAAGCCTACAGGCGCCTTCAACGTTCCACAATCGTACATATTGATGTAGAGTGTCTTCACCTCGTTACTATGCGCTGCTCTTACTTCGTAGATATCAAGCATGCCTTCTCCGGTAATTGCGGTCGGGCTTTTGGTTTTAAATGGGCAGCAACTGCCCTTACGCCGGTACTCAACCGCTTCACCATTTGGATCAGCTAAAGCGTTCAGAAATCTTCTTTCGTTTTTTACACCTTCCAGGGATGTGGTACAACCTACCCGAATGGGATTGTTTTGTGTGTACCCGTAGGTTTCATCCGTGGAGATTTCTTTTATCAGAAATCTGTTCTGGTCGAGCAGCGTTGGTTTTTCGTAAGAGGTAAGCTTGGTGGTCTGACAGGAAAACGCGAACAAAAGACACAGCAGGAATACTTTTTTCATGGGTTCGGTGGTTAGGTATTCGTTAATTTTAGAGAATCAGGCCAGTCTGTTATAAAGCAGCCGGGCGCTTTGAGCTTTCTTCGGTAGGCCTAAGCACTTTTTTCACCCGCGGCTGAACCGAAAAAATACCGATTGGAAAAATTATAATAGCCAAAAACGTCAGAAACGAACCATCCAGGCCAACCAACTGATGCTGTTCGAGGGATGTCAGTGATCTGGCGTTGTAATAAACGGGGTACACAAAGCCAATCAGCGAAGCCGTATGCAGGTAATTGTAATGGTCAAACGTCAGAAAGGAAAATCCTTCCTGCGCAAAAGCGCCCAGAAAATGGATAGCGAATACGCTTACATAGGTAATAGGTACGAAAAGGCTCACCTTCAAAGCCGTTAACGCGCTCTGGCTAAGCCACTGGTTCTTCCTTCCTAACTCCATTCCTACAGTCCATAACCAGGCAGTCTGGCAGGCCGTCAGCCAGACGCTGGCCAGCAGCCGATTTGTCTCGGCTTCAATTGGGTTACCGGCCTGGTTGTTACCCAATAATCTGAAGGCCAAAAAAGGGACGTACATAATTACCAAAATCAATACTGGACCGAATTGTGTTAGCCTTTTCATGTTTTCCTAATTGTCTTCTTCGGGTTTTGCTTACACAAAAAAGAAGCCAAACCGTAGCGTGGCCGTCTCAGTAACTTAACCCCATGCACATCTAAATATAAATATAATTTCATTGGCAAATCTTTATCATCCTTGCCACCTTCATAGGCAGCTTGCCCAATCCGCTTGGGCTCCACCAAATCCCGGGTAGTTCCCCGCCCCCACCGACTTTCTACGCTGCATACCTGATCTAACCCCATGAACTGCCGCCAAGTCCTGCTTTTTCTCTTTCTGGCTATTTGCACCACCCTCACCGCCCAGCCTGTCCGTTGGAAAAACGTCAAAGTCCTGGTCTACACCAAAAACGGCAAGGGCTAAGTCCACGACAACATACCCTTCGCGGTGGAATGCATTCAGAAGCTGGGAAAAGAACATGGGTTTGTGGTGGACGTTTCTGACCAGCCCACGGTCTTCACGGAGGAGAACCTGAAGCAGTATACGCTATTGATTTTTCCGAGTACGAACAACGACGTTTTCGATACCGACGCCCAGCGGCTGGCGTTCCGGCGGTATATCGAGGCGGGCGGAGGACTGGTGGGCATTCACTCCGTTATCGGTACCGAGCGGAACTGGACCTGGTTCAAGCGGATGATGGGCGGGACTTTTGCCTGGCACCCCAAATTTCAGCCGCTGCGGCTCGTGGCGCTCGACGCTAGTCACCCCTCGCTGGAAGGACTACCCAAGGTCTGGGAAAAACAGGATGAATGCTACTTCAGTAAGGAGTTATCGCCCGGCCCGACGGTCATCATGGCCCACGACCTGACCGTCCTGGACCAGGCGGAAAACGAGAAAATCCGGCAGCATGCCGGGACGTATAAAGACCTCTACCCCGCTGTCTGGCACTACCGCTACGATGGCGGCTATACGTGGTGCACGGCGCTGGGCCACGACAAAAAAGACTACAGCGACCCCACCTTCGTCCGCCACCTCTTCCAGGGCATCCGCTTCGTCGCCAGCCAGGTCAAAAAGCTGGACTACAGCCGAGCGTATGCTGCCCACCGGGATGATCCCATCCGCTGAGCGCGTTTACTTAAACATGCCCGCCAACCAGCCTTTCAACGCCTCCGGCCAGTTGGCCACCGTGCCTTTGCTTTTTGTGCGCAGGGCGTAGCCGTGTCCACCGGCGGGGTACAGGTGCATTTCGGCGGGAACGCCCGCGGCTTTCAGGGCCAGGAAGTAGTCGATGCTGTTTTCAACGGGCACGGTCTTATCATCGGCGGAGTGGACCAGGAAGGTCGGGGGCGTCTGGGCGGTTACCTGCTTCTCGTTGGAATACAGGTCAATCATTTCCCGGGAGGCGTTTTTGCCCACCAGGCGTTCGCGCGAGCCGGCATGGGCTTTTTCGCCGAAAGTAATCACGGGATACATCAGGATGGTGAAGTTCGGCTTGGCCTCGTTGCTGGCCTGCGGACCGCGGTGGTAGTGGGTCGAAAGCGTGGAAGCCAGGTGACCACCGGCCGAAAAGCCCATAACGCCGAGCTTATTGGGGTCGATGCCCCACTGCTGGGCGTTCTGCCGGATGAGCTTCATGCCCTGCATGGCGTCGGTCAGCGGCACCAGGTGCTTGTTGCTGGCCAGTCGGTCGTCGGGCAGGCGATATTTCAGCACAAAGGCCGCGATGCCCTGCTCGTTGAGCCAGCGGGCGATGTCCTCCCCTTCGTGCCCGGCCGCCAGGATAAAGTAGCCGCCACCCGGGCAGACCATCACGCCCATGCCCGTCGCTTTGTTTTTCGGGGGCAGGTAGGCCGTCAGGGTCGGAATGCGGACGTCGGAGATCCGCTGGATGCCGTCGGCGCCGGTTTCGACTTTCTCCTGAACGACGTCATTGACTAAAGCGTGGGGGATTTGCCCGGCGGGCCAGAGGTTCACGGTTTCGGGCTTGGACTGGGCCATGGCAGAAAGGGTCAGCGCCCCGGCAAGGGGAAGCGCCAGCAGCATACCAATCAGTTTCATAAGGGTCAGGTTCAGTCCGCAATCTAGCAACTTTCCCCAAATTCTCCCGTCAATCCCGCAGCGGCGGACCACTTCCCCCCTTCAATCCTTCACTCCTTCACTCCTTGATTAAACGTCCACCTCCCCATTCTCCGCCTCCGTATCCTGCCCCGCGGGGTGCCCGTGCAGCACTTCCAGCAGTTCCTTGACCTGGTAAACGGTCCGGTTGAAGCGGTTGCCCAGGAGGATGATTACAAAATCGTCCTTCGGGCTGAACCAGAAGATGGAGTTGTAGCCCTTCCACCAGCCGGTATGATAGATGTATTCGGGCTTGTTTTCTTCGTTGACGTGCATCCGGAAGCCGTAGCCGTAGTTCCGGGTGCCTTTGCGCTCGAAGCTCCGGGGCAGGAAGGCCTCCGCCAGCAGGCTCTTGCGGATCAGGCAGTCGCCGGTCAGGGCCTGGTACCATTTGAAGAGATCGCCCACGGTTGAGTAGATTCCCTTATCCCCGACCACATCGTCGTAATAATCCTTCGGGATGCGGCGGTTCCACTGGTAGCCATACGTCCGGTGGTGGTTGATGGAATCGTTTTTCGTCGTGGCCACCCAGGTATCGTGCATACCCAGGGGTTCAAAAATGTTTTTCCGGACAAAGTTCTCGAACGGCATGCCGCTGGCCCGTTCAATAATCGAGGCCAGGACCATGTAGTTGGTATTCGAATAGCTGAAGTGAACGCCCGGACGGTTGTAACGCTGGGGCTTTTTGACAGCCAGCCACTGGAGAATGGTCGTATTGTCCGGATACGGCTTTTCCCGCTTGTAGAAGTTCACCTTCATGCTGTCGTCGAAGGCGTAGGCGTAGTTGGGCAGCCCGCTGCGGTGCGAGAGCAGGTCGCTGACCAGGATGCCGTGGTAGGGAAAATCCGGTATGAAGCGCTGTACCGAGTCGGTCAGCTTGATTTTACCCGCTTCGACCAGTTTCAGGGTGGCAACGGCCGTGAAGGTTTTCGACAGCGACGCCAGCTGAAACTTTGAATCCAGGTGAAGCGAATCCTTCTTTCCGTCGAAACGGGCAAAGCCGTACGCTTTCTGGTAGAGGATAATGCCCCGCTGGGCGACCAGTACGTTGCCGTTGAAACCAGCCCGTACTTTCCCGCGGATAATGGCGTCGATTTTTTCGATTTTTTCCTCAGCCCCGATCCGCTGCCGGATGGCCTGCTCCTCGGCGGGGCTCAGTAGCTGTTCCTCGGCACATGTCCGCATGGCCCGGGCCGACCGAACCAGCTTCTTCTGTGCGTTCGACTCGCACCCTAATGCGATCACGACCGCAATCGCTCCTGCCCAAAAACCCGATAACCTCATGACCTGTAAATGCGCTTCGTTCCTGACTCCTCGTAATGGTTCCTGTAGGCAAAATAAAGGATTTTGCCCGAGTCCGTAGCGGCTTCCATATTAAAAAGCTATTGAAAATAGGTAGCCAACGGTTACAAAATTCCACGTACGGTACCCTGCGTATATACAAATTCGTAGGCAGAATTGCCTAAAAATCTGATTACGCTGCCATTTGTTCGAGCAAACGGCGAAAGCTGTACTTTCACGACTGAAAGTTATTGCCTAAACCACTACTTTTGTGGCCGTAAACTATGTACGACAACCTGATTGATGTATGGACGTAAACCTGGTTATCAGTAACCTGACCAACCCAACGCTGCTTTTTTTCATCCTGGTCATTATTGCCGTCCTGCTTAAATCCGATCTGGAAATTCCCTCACAGATATCCAAATTTGTCTCACTCTACCTGTTGTTTTCCATCGGTTTCAAGGGGGGAATGGAATTGTCCCACAGCGGCCTGACCCCGGAAGTAATGGCGACGCTGGGCCTGGCGATATTGCTGGCGCTGATGGTACCGGTTTACAGTTTCTTTCTGCTCCGCGCACGCCTTGGAACCTCGAACGCGGGAGCGATTGCGGCGACGTATGGTTCGGTCAGCGCCGTTACGTTTGTCGCCGCCAGCAGCTTTCTGGCCGATAAAGGGATCGCTTTCGGCGGGCACATGGTTGCCGCCATGGCCCTGATGGAATCCCCCGCCATTATCATCGGCGTGGTGCTGATTCGCCTGTTTACCGACGAAGACCAGCCCCATGGGCACTCCCTCCGGGATATCGTAAAAGAAGGCTTCAGCAACGGCTCCGTCCTGATGATCCTCGGCAGCCTGGTCATCGGCATCGTCGCCGACGAAAAGCAGGCGGAAGGCATCAAGCCCTTTACCAGCGACATCTTCAAAGGCTTCCTGGCGCTGTTCCTGCTCGACATGGGCATCGTCGCGGCCCGCCGCCTGAAGGCGTTTCGCCATACGGGCTGGTTCCTGGTCGCCTTCGGGCTGATTATGCCGCCCATCAACGCCTGCCTGGCTATTCTGCTGGCCCACGCACTGGACATTCAGACGGGGAACGCATTTCTGCTGGCGATTCTGGCCTCAAGCGCTTCCTACATTGCCGTACCGGCGGCCCTGCGGCTGGCCGTCCCCCAGGCGGATCCGGGCCTGTACATCCCCATGGCGCTGGCGGTTACCTTTCCGTTCAACCTGGTGATCGGCATTCCGATCTATTTTTATATGGTGAATACGCTCTGATACCATCGTTGCGTACGAATGCCTTTCAGACGGCCAGGCTCGCGGAGTACTGGCCGTTTGTGTTATTAGGATCAGCTGAAGGGTTTGTTAACATTGCCGTAACATCCCACTTCATGTTCTGTTAAAACACAAATACCTAATTCACAGCAGTTTACCAATAACATAGTTTGCGCAATCAACTACCGATAAATAATTTCTTAACATTCGCTTAACATTGCGTTCATATTTGTGTAATATTGGAACACGGTTGACGCGGCCAAAGCCGCGCGGGCGGGGACTGAGTATTTACGACAAACCTTATTACGCAATGAAAAACGTACTCGCTGTACTTCTGCTCGCCGCTCTGACGGTAACGGGAGTCTCTGCCAAGCCCCGCGCCAAGAAAGAAAAAATGGCCCCGAAACAGGCCATTGAGCAGCAGCTTTCCTCCTATATCGCTTATCCGGAAGTACTTCAGCAGGCTAACCGGGAAGGCGTAGTGGTAATCCGATTCAAAGTCAACGAAGACAGCCGTCTGGGCCAGCTTGAAGTGCTGAGCCAGGATGATAAACTCAATAACAGCCTGATTCAGCAGCTGACGGGCAAGAAAGTCGATCTGGCGAAGGTCAATCCGGAGCAGACGCACACGGTCCGGCTGCGGTTCCAGCTCGAATAATTCATTTTCCCTAGGTTTCTGAAAGCGCAGTCCCGACGGCTGCGCTTTTTTTATGGTGCCTGCCTGACCGGTTAACCCGCTCATTCTCCGCCGAAGGGCCTTCCCGTTCCTTTTACGAAAATACCCGCCCGCCCGGCACTTAATCGGGCGGGCATTTTGTTAGTATCCTACGGGTAAACCGCTAATTTTGCAGAAGTTTTCCAAGCAACCAATCGAATGATTAACCTTATCACCAAAGGGATAACCAAGCTCTTCGGCACCAAGTCGCAGCGGGACATTAAGGAATTGTACCCGTACGTGGAGAAAGTGAATGCCGAATTTGCGAAGCTGCAGACCCTTTCCAACGATGAATTGCGGAACGTAACGGCTGAGCTAAAGAAAACGATTGCTCAGCGGTTGCAGACCATCGATACGGAATTGGCCGATCTCAACCACCAGGTAACTTCCCAGATTGACCTCGACGTTGACGCCAAGCAACGCATCTTCAACCAGATTGATAAACTCGAAGCCGACCGTAATAAGGAACTGGAAGTCGTTCTGCTGGACATCCTGCCGCAGGCCTTCGCCGTCGTGAAGGAAACCGCCCGGCGCTTTACCGAAAACGAACAACTGGAAGTGACGGCCACGGACTTCGACCAGGAGCTGGCCGCCCGCCACAAGCACATTACGATCCAGGGCGATAAAGCCTACTGGGCCAACAGCTGGGAAGCCGCCGGCTCGCCCATCAAGTGGAACATGGTTCACTACGACGTCCAGATCATCGGGGGTACCGTACTGCACCAGGGTAAGATCGCCGAGATGGCTACCGGGGAAGGGAAAACGCTGGTCGCTACCTTCCCGGCTTTCCTGAACGCGCTGGCAGGCCGCGGCGTCCATATCGTGACGGTGAACGACTACCTCGCCAAACGCGACTCCGAGTGGATGGCCCCCCTGTTCCAGTTCCATGGCATGCGGGTCGACTGCATCGATAAGCACCAACCCAACTCCTTTCAGCGGAAACAGGCCTACCTGGCCGACATTACCTACGGCACCAACAACGAATTTGGTTTCGATTACCTCCGCGATAACATGGCCCGCGGCCCGGAAGAACTGGTGCAGCGCAAACACCACTACGCTATGGTCGACGAAGTGGACTCGGTTCTGGTCGACGACGCCCGGACGCCGCTCATTATTTCGGGTCCGATTCCGCGCGGCGACGAGCAGGATTTCGTGGAGCTGAAACCCCGCATTGCCCGGGTGGTGGAAGTGCAGCGGAAGCTGGTCATGGATCTGCTCAACGAAGCAAAGAAGAAAATTGCCGCCGGCGACGAAAAAGAAGGGGGCCTGGCCCTGTTCCGCGCCCACCGGGGCTTCCCCAAATACAAGCCGCTCATCAAGTTCCTGAGCGAGACGGGCATGAAGCAGGTCCTCCACAAAACGGAAGCGATCTACCTGGCCGAAAACCAGAAGCTGATGCCCGAAGCCGACGCGCCGCTGTACTTCACCATCGACGAACGGCACAACAGCATCGAACTGACCGAAAAAGGCATCGACCTCATCACCGGCTCGGGCGAGGATCCCAACTTCTTCATCCTGCCGGACCTGTCGATTGACCTCAACGCCGTCGAAAAAGACAGCGCCCTCAATGAGCAGGAGAAAATTCTGCACAAAGAGGCGATCATCCGCGACTATGCCGTTAAGACGCAGCGGATCAATACCGTCAACCAGCTCCTGAAAGCCTATTCGCTTTTTGAGAATGACGTCGATTACGTGATCATGGACGGAAAGATCAAGATCGTCGACGAGCAGACGGGCCGGATCATGGAAGGCCGCCGCTGGTCGGACGGTCTGCACCAGGCCGTGGAAGCGAAGGAAGGCGTCAAGGTGGAAGACGCAACCCAGACGTATGCGACTGTAACGCTCCAGAACTACTTCCGGATGTACCACAAGCTGGCCGGTATGACCGGTACGGCCGAGACGGAAGCGGGCGAACTCTGGCAGATCTATAAACTGGACGTGGTGGTGATTCCGACCAACCGGTCGATCATCCGGAAAGACCAGGAAGACAAGGTGTACCGCTCGGTTCGGGAAAAGTACAATGCCGTGACCGACGAGATCGTCTCGCTGGTCGGGCAGGGCCGGCCGGTTCTGGTCGGTACGACTTCGGTCGAAAACTCCGAGCTGCTGAGCCGCCTGCTGATGCTGCGGAAGATTCCGCACCAGGTCCTAAACGCCAAGTACCACCAGCGGGAAGCCGAAATCGTCGCCGAAGCCGGGAAGTCTGGGGCCGTCACGATCGCCACGAACATGGCCGGCCGGGGTACCGACATCAAGCTGACGCCGGAATCAAAGACGGCGGGCGGTCTGGCCATCATCGGTACCGAACGCCACGAATCCCGGCGCGTCGACCGCCAGCTGCGCGGTCGTTCCGGTCGCCAGGGTGACCCGGGAACCTCGCAGTTCTTCGTATCGCTCGAAGACAGCCTGATGCGTCTGTTCGGTTCCGACCGGATTGCCAAGGTCATGGACCGCATGGGGCTGGAAGAAGGCGAAGGGATTCAGCACTCGATGATTACCAAGTCGATCGAACGCGCCCAGAAGAAAGTCGAGGAAAACAACTTCGGCATCCGGAAGCGCCTGCTCGAATACGACGACGTCATGAACTACCAGCGGGAGGCGATCTACAAACGCCGCCGCAACGCCCTCTTCGGCGACCGGCTGGCCCTCGACATCGCCAATACGATGTTCGACGTTTGCGAGGAGATCGCCAACAATGGGGAAATGACCTATGACGAAGTGGCCCTCCAGGTGCTGACGACGCTGGGCTTCCAGTTAGGCATTCCCCGCGAGGAATACACCAAACTGAAGCCGAAAGAGGCTGCTCAGCGGCTTTACCAGGAGGCTGAGGCGCATTATACCGAGAAAAACAACGCCATTCGCCAGAAGGCCCTCCCGGTGCTGGAGGCAGTGCTGGCCGAGCGGGGCGAATACATCCAGGACATCGTCGTTCCCTTTACCGACGGCGCCCACGAGCTGTCGGTGGTTACTAACCTCCGTCAGGCCGTCGAGACCGAAGGTCGCGTGCTGATTACCGAAATGGAAAAAGCCGTCTCGCTCTCGGTTATCGACCAGGAGTGGAAGGAGCACCTGCGGGAAATGGACGATCTGAAGCAGTCGGTGCAGAACGCCGTCTTCGAGCAGAAAGACCCGCTGCTGGTCTACAAGTTCGAGTCGGTAGAGCTTTTCAAGCGCTTCCTGTCGAAGGTCAACTTCGATACGATCAGCTTCCTGGCCAAAGCCGACATTCCGGGCCAGCAGGCCGAGGAGGTGGAGCAGGAGGTGCAGCAGGCCCCGGTTCACCGGCGGCCCGAGCCCCAGCCGGAGCTACATACCAACAAGGAAGAGCATGATGAGCCTGTGGCTGGGGGCCCGCAGGAATACGCCCGGAAAATGGCATCCGCCGAGCAGGCACCCAAACAGGCGCCAACCCGGACCATCAAAGTGGCCAACCGCAACGACCGCGTGAACGTCCAGTACGCCGACGGTACTGTCAAACGTGACGTCAAGTACAAGACCGTCGAAAACGACGTCATGAGCGGCCGGGCGGTGCTAATCGAATAAATCCGGTTTATGGTTTATTGTTTATCATTTATGGTTGCTTCGCCTCGATCATCTTCCACTGGCGAAGCAACCATAAATGATAAACAATAAACCATAAACTCCCTTCCTATGCTCGCTTCCTACATCGACCACACCAACCTAAAGCCCACCGCCACCGAAACAGACATCCGGACGCTCTACGGTGAAGCCATTCAGTACCAGTTTAAGGCAATCTGCCTGGCCCCGCACTATGTCTCCTACGCACGGGACATGCTCGAGTTTTATCCCGGAACAACGCTCTGCACCGTTATCGGCTTTCCGCTGGGCTACCAGACGACGGCCGTAAAACTGCTGGAAACCGAGCAGGCCCTGGAAAACGGAGCATCGGAGATCGATGTGGTGATGAACCTGAGTGCCTTTAAATCGATGGCCTACCAGACCGTCGGGGCAGAGCTGCGCAAGATGGCCGAACTGGTCCACGGCCGGGGCGGGCTGCTGAAGGTTATCATCGAAACGGCTTACCTGGACGCCCACGAACTGCGCATTGCCTGCGAACTCTGCGCCGAAGCGGGCACCGACTTTGTCAAAACTTCGACGGGTTTCGCCCCCCAGGGGGCTGTTCTGGAGCAGGTTCGGCTGATGCGCGACCTCATTCCGGAAGGCATTCAAATCAAAGCGTCGGGCGGCATTCGGACCCGGGAGGAAGCGCTGGCCTTTATCGAAGCCGGCGCGACCCGGATCGGTACGTCGGCGGGCGTGGCCATGGTGGAGGCCCCATGAAGCGGAAGCGGGTGTTGCTGGTCAGTCCGGCCCATCCGGCCAACGACCCGCGGATCATCTACAAACTCGCCCCGGCGCTGGCGGAATCCTACGAGGTCTGGTGCGCCTTACCCGGAGCAACCCCTTCGTCGCCAGACGGGATCCGATGGCTGCGACTACCACGGTTTCGCTCCCTGACCCTCCGGCTGCTTTTTACCCATCCCTGCCTACTCGCCTACCTGCTGTGGCTGCGCCCCCAGGCTCTGCACCTGCTCATGCCGGAACTGCTGCCGGTCGGTTTTCTCGCCCGGCTCCTGGGCGTAGAGGTTATTTACGAGGTCCAGGAAAATCTGTACCAGAAGTTTCCGATCAAACGGCGGAACAATGCGCCCCTTTACCAATCACTCTTTCGCTGGTTCGACCGGCGGGCCAGGCGCGTGTTCCCGATGATTTTCACCGAACCGGCCTACCGGAAGGAGTACAGCCAGCTGGCCCGGCCCCATGTCATCATTCACAACTATCCCGATCTCGACCGGCTGAAAGGCTACCGAAAACCGTACATGAGCGCCGCCACCGGCCAGCCGGAACTGCTGTACATCGGGCTGGTCAGCCTGGAACGGGGACTCGACACGATCATTGAGGCCGCGGCCCTGCTCAAACCCAGGTACCCGACCCTCAAAATTCATTTCTTCGGACGCCGGCAGGTCGACCAGCGCCGGTTGGAGGCCCTGCCCGCCTATCACCAGGTTCGGAATAATCTGCTTTTCTACGGGCAAACCGACCAGGCCGTGGCCCTCCCCTACGCTGCCCGCTGCCTGGCCGGACTGGCAATCCTGCATCCCGTAGGCGATTATCCCGAATCCTACCCCACCAAGCTGTTTGAGTACATGGCGCTGGGGCTGCCGGTGTTAACCTCCGACTTTCCCCTGTACAAATCCGTAGTCGAGCCGCACGCCAGCGGTTATTGCCTGCAGTCTGACGACGCCCAGGCCCTCGCCGGGCAGATCGAACACCTCATTAACCACCCGGCGGAAGCCCGTCAGCTGGGCCTAAACGGCCGCCGGGCTGTCGAGCAGGCCTACAACTGGACGACCGAAAAAAGCCGCTTGCTAACCTTTTATCATAAATTATTACATTAATAAGATGTTTTAGTAATGTTCCAATGTCAAATACCACACGTTCTGGGAAATAGTTAATTTTCACACCCGGAATGCAACCGCCCCGGGACCTCTATTATCCCAGTATGATGTATATTCATGCAGTTAGCCATTACCTCCCCACGCAGGTAGTTGGCAACGAACACTTTACTCGGCTCAACGGCCTATCGAGCGAATGGATTATTGAGCGAACCGGTATCCAGGAGCGTCGGAAAGCGGCTTCAGACGAAAATACGAATACCCTGGCCCTGGAGGCCGTCCGCCGTCTGTGGGATTCAACCTCCCTGGAACCTTCCCAGATTGATTTAATTGTTGGTGGTACCTATACGCCCCATGATACGATCGTCACCCTGGCTCACGTGGTTCAGCACAACCTGGGTGTAGCGGATATTCCGGTCGTTTCCGTCTCGACGGCCTGCTCGTCCCTCCTGAGCGCCATTGAAGTAGTTGAAGGGTATTTCGCCTTAAATAAAGCCAGCCTGGCGGTTGTGGTCGTCTCCGAGCATAACACGGCTTACAACAACGAACACGATACGGTTTCTGGCCATCTCTGGGGCGACGGTGCCTCCGCCCTGCTGATTTCCAAGGAGCGGATCAGCGAGCAGGACATGACGATTCACGCCCTGATTACCGGCGGCGCAGCCACCAGCGGCAAAGCGACGACCGGCGTGGTGCTCAAACCCCTCGATAAAGGCGTGATCATGCCTCACGGCCGCGACGTGTTCATCAACGCCTGCCAGTACATGCCTAAAGTGAGCCTGCAGGCGTTGGAGCGCTGCGGCCTAACCATTGAAGACGTTGATTACCTGATTCCCCACCAGGCCAATCTCCGGATCAGCCTCAACGTCATCGGCACGCTGAAGCTCCCCGAGGAAAAACTCATCTCGAACATCCAGCGCCTGGGCAATACGGGCTGCGCCGGCTGCGCCATCGCGCTTTCCGAAAACCGCGACCGCTTCCAGAAAGGCGAAAAAATCGTCGTGACGGTGTTTGGGGGCGGATATTCGTACGGCGCGATGGTGGTGGAGGTTTAAATTAGTCGCGGTCCGCCGCTGCGGTCAGTCATCAGTCGGTCAGTCATCAGTCCGCTTTGCCTAATAGTTGACTAAATGGCGGAGCTGACTGACGACTGACCGACTGATGACTGACCTCAGCGGCGGACCGCGACTTTATTCTTCCACGTAATTCAAATCCTTCCGAAACGTCTCTTCCATAAAGTACAGCGCCACCAGGGCCAGGGCGACGGTGAGCAGGCCGACGCCGAGGGCGCTCTGGAGGGTGCCGAACTCATTTTTGCCCCAGACAAAGAGCGTGGTCAGGGGAATGACGGCTCCGCGGACGAAGTTTGGAACCGTCGTGGCAACCGTTGCCCGCAAATTGGTCCCGAAAAGCTCAGCGGCAATGGTGACAAAAAGCGCCCAGTAGCCGTTGGCGACGCCCAGCAGCACGCAGACCAGGTAGAAGGTATCCAGGCTTCGGAGCGGCGCCAGCAGATAGACCAGTACAAAGGCAAAGGATAGCCCGATAAACCCACCGATCACCCGCTTCCGGCTTTTCAGATACTGGCTCGTGAGGCCGCTCAGTACATCCCCGAATACCTGCCCGACAAACGCAAGCATGACTGCTTTACCGGCTACAACCGGCTGGTCGAGGCCCATAGCCTGCCCGAATTCCGGCGAGAAGGTGATCAGAATACCCACGACAAACCAGATCGGCAGCCCGACCAGGATGCACTGTAGGTATTTTAACAGCCGCTCCCGGTTGGTAAACAGCAGCCGCAGATCGCCACGCTTGACCTGGCGTTCCTTGACGACTTCGAAAATGCGTGATTCAAACACATTGACCCGCAGGATCAGCAGCAACAGCCCCATGCCCCCGCCGACGAAGTACGAATTACGCCAGGCGAACAGGTCGGCGACGAAATAAGCCATGATGGCGCCGAGTACGCCCATGGTCGCGACGATGGTCGTGCCGTAGCCCCGGATCTGCTTTGGCAGCACTTCCGTGACCAGCGTGATTCCCGCCCCCAGTTCTCCCGCCAGGCCGACGCCCGCAATGAAGCGCAGGACGGCGTATTGCTCCAGGGTGGTGACCAGCCCATTGCCGATATTCGCCAGGGAATAAATCAGAATCGACCCGAACAGCACGGATAACCGGCCTTTCTTATCGCCCATAATCCCCCAGAAGATCCCGCCCAGCAGCAGGCCTGCCATCTGCATGTTCAGCAGCAGGACGCCTTCCGGCAGCAGGCGGTCGCCTTCCACGCCCAGCGCCTGCAGGCTGGGCACGCGCACGACGCTGAAGAGAAAGAGGTCGTACATATCCACCAGATAGCCCAGGGCCGCGACAATGACGGGCAGGCTGAGCAGCTGGCTGGCAAGTGATTTTTGTTGGGGGGGTTGCTGGATCATACAATTTTAATTTCTCTCGCAGATTTACGCGGATTTGTCTCGCAGATGTCGCTGATAAATCCGCAAGAGAATACGCGCAAATCCGCGAGAACCATTATTACACCTGGGTAGGAATAACGTAAGGCGCCCGGTATTTCCGGTTCAGCATAGCGTTGGCCTCGCTGTCGCTGATGAACTGTTCTTTTTTGGGATCAAACTTCAGGCTGCGGCCCAGGCGGTAGGCGATATTGCCCAGGTGCGCCAGTCCGGACGAGAGGTGGGCCGTCTCGACCGGTCCGTTCAGTTTGGCCTTATCGCGGGCACGCACGGCTTCGACAAAGTTCAGGTAGTGATCGCCCCCCGCTTTGCCTGCCGGTCCCGGCGTCCGATCCCGGCCGAGGAAGGTCTTGTAATCATCGTAGCCGTTGATGACCATATAACCTTTATCGCCGTAAAAAATATTCCCGATCTCGACGCCATCTTCCTTGTTGGTCATCCACGGCCGCACTTCGAACTGAATGACTTTCCCTTCTTTCGGGTATTTATACACCGAAGTGAGCATTTCCGGGGTCTCCTTGCTGTCGTTCCAGAGGAATTTACCGCCGGAGGAAGAAATTTCTTCGGGAAAGCCGACATCCAGCCCCCACATGCAGAGGTCGGTTTCGTGGATACCCTGGTTGCCGATATCGCCATTGCCGTAATCCCAGAACCAGTGCCAGTTGTAATGGACGAAGTTCTTGCTGAACTCCCGGGCTTTGGCTGGCCCCTGCCACAGATCCCAGTTCAGGCCTTCGGGCACGGCGGAGTTGCCCTGGTTCCCGATATCGGGCCGCCACTTGAAGACCAGCCCGCGGGCCATGTACACCTTGCCGATGAGGCCATCGCGCAGGTGCTGAATCGCCTCCTGAATGGCCTTCGAGCTCCGAAGCTGGACGCCGTGCTGGACGATGCGGTTGTACTTGGTGGCCGCCTCGATCATTTTTCGCCCTTCGTGGAAATGGTGCGAACCGGGCTTTTCCACGTATACGTCCTTGCCCGCCTGACAGGCCCAGATGGTCGCCAGGGCGTGCCAGTGGTTGGGCATGGCAATGCTGACGGCATCGATGTTCTTGTCGTCGTAGACTTTCCGGAGGTCTTGCTGAACCTGAACTTTCCGACCATATTTCTGCTCGAACTCCGAGGCGCGCTTATTGGCCACCACCAGATCGGCGTCGCAGAGCGTAACCACCTCCACGTTGGTCTGCCGCGAAAAGCCGGCGATATGGTCCTGACCGCGGCCATTGACCCCGAGCACGGCGACCCGTAAACGATCATTTGCCCCGAAGGCCCGGCTGGGAATCAGCGTCGGCAGGGCAATCGCGGCCAGCGAGCCCGTAGCGGCGGTTTTGAGGAAGTCCCGCCGGGAATTGTTGGAGGTTTTCATGGGATTAGGAAGTTTAGGAAACAAGAGTCCGTTGTTTGGCTGGGAGCGTAATCGCTTATATCGTTCTGCTTTCCGCTACGTTATCATCATGAAGACCGCCCGGCAGAAATCTACTGATTTACAGGATCACTTTGCTGGTTAATGCCGCGGCCGCACCGGGCCAGACCGTCACAACCGGGGCACCGTCAATCCCCCGTCCACCTGAATCACCTGCCCGGTCGAATACGGAAAATCGCCTTTCGCCAGGGCAGCTACGGCCCGGCCGACGTCCTCGGGCAGCCCCCAGCGCGCCTGAACGCACAGCCCGTTGGCAATTAACTGGTCGTATTTGGCCGACACGCCCGCCGTCATGTCGGTGCGGATCACGCCCGGCCGAACTTCGTACACAGGAATATCGTATTCCCCCAGCCGAACGGCAAAAAGCTGCGTGGCCATGCTTAGACCGGCTTTGGCGACGCAGTATTCGCCGCGGTTGACCGAGGCTACCGTCGCCGAGATCGACGTTACGTTGACGATACACCCCCAGAAGGCCGGGTCGGCCGATTTCTGAGTAATCAGCCAGTTGGCCACCGCCTGCGTCAGGAAGTACGGCCCCTGCAGGTTTGTGGCCAGCAGGTGCTGGAAGCTTTCTGCCGTGGCTTCCAGAATATCCTTCCGTTCCTTGGGGGCAATGCCGGCATTATTGACCAGCACGTTCAACCGGCCGAAATGGGCCCGAATGCGTTCCAGCATCCCGGCCCGGGCTTCGGCCGAAGCGACATCGCCGGGGCAATACCATACCTCAGCACCCAAACCCCTTAGTCCCTCCAGCGCTTCCGTTACCGCGTCTTCCGGCCGGACACCATTGATGGCCAGGTCGAATCCGGCTTTGGCCAGGTTCTGGGCGATGCCGTAGCCGATCCCCCGGCTCCCGCCCGTTATAAGTGCGACCGGTTTCACAGCGTTTCCTTAATGGCTTTCAGTTCTTCGGCCTCCACCCGCTTTTTGTAGAACGGGTCCAGCGGGTAGCAGCCCGAAATCAGGCCATTCCGCGGTGCGGTGGTGCAGTCCGAAAACGTCCGGCAGATGAGGTTGCGGGTCAGGGCTTTTCCGGTGATCATATCGGCGGGCATAGTCGGGTAGGAAAGCACCATCCGGCCAAAACCAATGCTGTCGGCCATGCCGGTCCGCAGCACGTACTGGGCGAAGTTAGGCAGCCAGTCCTGGAGGTAGGAATAGCCCGAGCCGATGATGACCAGCTCCGGAAAAGCCTGCTTCAGTTCGTAGGTGATATCGATCTGTCGCTTTACGCCAATTAGCGGATCTTCCGGCGGCAGGTAACCGTCCGAGGGCGGAAACAGGGCCGGGCGCATCAGGTGAGGGTTATAGTACGGACTTCCGCCCGTAATGCACACCAGTTGAATCCCCAGCGACTCGATCAACGCCAGCATGGCTTTGGTTTCGGTCAGGTCCACGCTCAGGCCGTCGCCCTGTCCACCGAAGGCGTACGGGTACTGTTCCGCCGACTCGGGCACGCCCTGGCCATCGGGTCCTTTCTTAAACGGCAGCAGGTCGAAGGCGCTTAGTCGAATACCGATCTCCAGCCCCGGCGCCGCCTGCCGGATGCCTGCCACGATGGTCCGGAGGTAACGCGTCCGGTTCTCGAACGAGCCGCCGTAACGCCCCGGCTGGTCGACCGCGCTCAGAAACTCGTGGCCCAGGTAGCCGTGGCAGTGCTTGATGTCGACAAAGTCGTAACCCGCCCGCTGGGCCAGGACCGCCGCCTCGATATAATGCTCGATGATCCGGTCGATATCCTCGTCGGTCAGCGTCGGGTAATCATCGTCCATCCCGAAGCGCCGGTTCAGAAACGGATGGCGGTACAGGATCTTGGATTCAAACTTCTTGTGACTGTGGGGTTTACAGAAACGGCCTGAGTGGGTAAGCTGCAGGCCGATGACCAGCCCGTCCGTAGTGCCAAAGGCAGCCTCGTGCTCGTCGAGGAGCAGCTGCCGAAGCGCGACGAAATCCGGGTAGGTGTACTGGTTCAGGACCAGCTGGTTGGGGTTGGCTTTGCCGTCGTGGCAGACCGCCACGGCTTCGCAGCCAAACAGCAGCTTGGCCCCGCTGACGGCAAATTTCTTCCAGCGATTGCGCGTGAAGTCCGACGGACGCCCGTCGAGCTCGCCGTCCCAGCCTTCCATGGGCAGGATACACAGGCTGTTTCCGATGGTTTTTCCCGACTTCAGCGGAATGGGCCGCGCAAACGGGCTTTCGGCTGGAGGCAACAAGGTTTCATCAAACGACAGGTCGATGTCGTTTTTTTCGAGGTACGTCCGCAGGTCCGCCGTTGTTTTGAGCTGGGCCATGCGGGGGAAGCGGGGTTTATATTTTTCGCTCATGGTATATTTTTTTAACCACAGAGTAGAAGGGAGTTTTGCACGGAGTTGCACAAAGTAGTCAAACACACTGAGTAACTCCGTGCAAAACTCCCTTCTACTCTGTGGTTAATCCTTCCATTTACTTATCCCAGACAATTGAAGAATGCGTAATACGGCCCGCCATCGATCAGCCGCTGCACGTACAGCGCCAGTTCCCGGATGTGGTAATCGCCCCACATGCTCGATTCGCCGTAGGGAATCGGGCTTCCGGCCGGCACGTAGTCCCAGCCGTTGGGCCGGTGGTAGATCGAGTGTAGCAGCAGCCCCTGGTGACCCGGATCAGTGCTCAGGTAGGGCTCTTCCAGCAGGCGGCTCAGCACGGTCAGCCCCGCCTGGGTATAGCGGCTGCCGGTTTCGGTATCCCCTTTTTCCGTCAGGTATTTCCCCAGCCGCAGCAGGCCCTGGGCGCCGATAGCGGCAGCGGAGCTGTCTACGGGTTCGTGGGCGTTGAACGGATCGGCGGGGCGGTCGAGGTAGTCGCCCAGGCGGTGCAGGTTCGGCGCGCCTGTATCCCAGTACGGAATGCCGTCGACGGGCGTATGTTCCAGGTAAAAATCGCAGGTCGCCCGGGCGGCTTTGAGCAGCATGGCTTCGATGGCTTCGCGCCCGCCGAAGGGCTCCAGCTCGCTATCGGGCAGTGTAGCCAGGTATTCCAGTTCTTCGGGGAAGCCGCACATGGCCCAGGCCAGGCCACGCGTCCAGGTTGTAAAGCCGCTGAAGCCCTGCTGCGAATTGGGGCAGCGGTAATTGCCGTCTTTGGTATTGAAGACGCACTCGTGGGCCGTCCGTCCCCAGATATCGTAGGAATCCCGGCCTTCGCCGTAGAAGACCGAGTAGTCGGCGGTGGCCTTCATGTGCAGCAGCGCCCGCTCCAGCAGGTTGATTTTGGCGTCGCCTTCCCCCTGAAAGACGTGGCCCAGGCTGTGGCTGACTACCAGCGCCCGGCAGGAGCGGATGGTATCGACAAAGAGCGAGTGCGGGCCGTTAAAGGAGTGAATGAAGCCTGCTGGTCCGCCGTCGCGGCTCCGGATGGTCGTCCAGCGGCTGGCCTGCACCGCCCCGGAGATTTTCAGCGCCAGCTCGTAGAAGTTCTTTTCCCATTCGCTGAAGGGAATTTTGCCTTCGTGCATCAGCCGGAGCAGGTTGCCGTAGGTACTGACGTTGTTGAACCCGTGGTCGTGCACACCGATATGGCTGACATGCGGCGCCATTGCCGACAGGGTTTTGCTGCGCCACATGTCCAGAAACTCCGTCTCGCCGGTGGCGTCGAATTGCAGGATGGCCGAGCCGTACTGGAAGCCCTGCGTCCATTCGGTCCAGCCGCGAGTAGTGTATTTGCCGGCCGCCGTAAAGACAGGGGAGCCGTTGGCGGTATCGTACTCAGCTTCGATGAGCCGGATTTTGGCAGCGGAAAGTGCCCAGAAGCGGGCGAGTTTATCGGATAGGTCGGCGGGTACTAACTTATCATTAATCTGAATCATTGGCCGGTCTAGTCAGGAAAGGGAACTTTGCCGGTAAAAGAGATGGGGGTTATCAACTTACTGTTTTGGCACAAAAAACCCGAATCCGTTGCCGGATTCGGGTCTCTCCAGATATACAGATACGCCATATCTCAAAGATATGGCGTATCTAATAAATGTAAATGGTTATTGGGCTTCACCCCGCCAGACGTTGTTTTTGGGATTGATGTCCGGCACTTTCTTGTCCGGATCCACCGTCACCGTCCGCAGCGCGGTTGTCGTATTCGATTTGAACGTCCAGGTACCGCCCCGCTGCCAGACCTCCACCGGCAGTTCCACCCGGGTTTTCTTGCCGTTCATCTCTTCCAGCTCCACGGTCACCGGCATGGCCATCTGCTCCAGGTTTTCGATCGTTACCAATGATCCTTTTTGCGGGCTCTGGTCAACGTACTTCACCTCCCGGACGCCCTGGTCCAGCTTCCAGGTTTCGAAGAAATAACCTTTCCAAAACCAGCCCAGGTCTTCGCCCGCAGCATCTTCGATGGTCCGGAAAAAGTCGTGGGGCGTCGGGTGCTTGAACGCCCAGCGCTGGACGTACTGCCGGAAGGCGTAGTCAAAACGATCCGGGCCGAGGACCACATCGCGCAGCAGCTTCAGGCCCATGCCGGGCTTGTAGTAGCCCATGATGCCAAGCGCCCGCGGCTGCAACACATCCGGGGTCGTCATGATCGGCTCCGGAACACCGAACAGGGCCGGGGCCACATCGTGCATGGTCGCCCGGTCGTTGTTGTACTCACCGTTATTGAAGTTGGCCGTCGACAGAATGTTGATAAAAGTGTTGAAACCTTCGTCCATCCAAGCGTACTTCCGCTCGTTGTTCCCGACGATCATCGGGAACCAGTTGTGGCCAAATTCGTGGTCGGTCACGCCCCAGAGGCCGTCGCGCTTCGCCCGCCAGTGGCAGAAGACGATGCCCGGGTATTCCATGCCGCCGACAATCCCGGCCACATTCGTCGCCACGGGATAAGTGTATTCGTAGATGTATTTCGAGTAAAACTCAATCGAACCTTTCACGTATTCCGTCGAGCGGCCCCAGCCATCGCGGCCGTCGCTTTCAACCGGATAAGCCGACATGGCCAGCGACTTCTTTCCGCTCGGCAGGTTGATGCGGGCCGCATCCCAGATGAACGCCTTCGAACTGGCCCAGGCTACGTCGCGCGTGTTCTGGCAGCGGAACCGCCAGGTCAGCGTCCCCGACTGCTTCGGACGGCTCTGCGGGTCGTTGACTTCGCCCGACCCACGCAGCATCACCGTTTTGTCGCTGTTCCGGGCTTCGGCCAGCCGCTGCTGCTGCCTGGCCGTCAGGACGTCCTGCGGATTAATAAGCTCCCCCGAACCCACCACCAGGTGGTTCCAGGGCACCGTCACAGCGTATTCGATATCGCCGTAGTCGAGGTAGAACTCGCCCGCCCCCAGGTAGGGCAGCACGTTCCAGCCTTCGATATCGTCGTAAACGGCCATGCGCGGATACCACTGCGCCAGTTCGTAGACGTTCCCGTTTTTGGTCGGCTGAATACCCAGGCGGTCGGAGCCGTAGGGCGGAATCTTAAAGCCGTACCCCAGGCGAACCTTGATACTGCCGCCGGCCGCCTTCACGGCTTCCGCCAGCCGGATCTGCAGCCGCGTGTCGGTGATGCGGTAGTCGGCGTTGACCCAGCGGCCACCCTGCTCAACGGCAACGGTTTTGATCTGGAACCCACCCGCAAAATTCAGGTTGCCGAAGCGCCCGCCCGTTACCGGCGTGGTTTTAGCCGCCCGTGAGGTGTCGGCAAAGGCATTCTGGTCCAGCTGCAGCCAGAGGAACGAGAGCGCATCAGGACTGTTGTTGGTATACGTAATCTCGACTTCCCCGTCGATGGTATTCTGCTGATCGTCGAGCGTCCCATTAATGCGGTAATCAGCCTTATTCTGCCAGTACCGGGGTCCGGGCGAGCCGCTGCCGGTCCGGTAGTCATTTCCCGGCTGCATGTTGAACAGCGGATGGAAGAGTTCGTGGGGATCGTACTTCGACGTCGATGAAGACGGGGCAAGCTGGGCGAAGACCGGATTCAGCCCGACCAGACAGCCCATCAGCAACAGGAGTTTTTTCATAAGGGATCAAAAAAGAAACGGCACCCGGCCGTTCCTAGTAGTTAACGAAATTACAACCAAAATCGGCTAGGCTCAATGCCTGATAAGACAAAAGAGAAAAGAGAATAGACAAAAGACAAAGTGGTTATTTGTCAGAAACTTTGTACGTGTTTCTCTTGTCTATTGTCTCTTGTCGCCCATCTATTGCCAGCGCTTCGTACAGAATTTCCGCCGGGTGCATGGCCTTGCGGCCTGTACCATCCTTAATCTGGTGGCGGCAGGATGTGCCGGGAGCGGCAATAATCACCTCTTCGGGCTGCTGGCGGACGGTCGGAAAGAGCACCAGTTCGCCGATCTGCATCGAAATGTCGTAATGTTCTGCTTCGTAGCCAAATGAGCCCGCCATTCCGCAGCAGCCCGAGGGAATAAGCTGGACGGTGTAATTCTCCGGCAGCGAGAGCATCTTTTTTGCCGGAACCAGTGAGGAAACGGCCTTCTGCTGGCAATGGCCGTGCAGTTTGATCAGCCGGGACTCAGCCGTGAACTGCTCTTTCCGGATGCGTTTGGCGTCGATCTCCCGGGCCAGGAACTCTTCCAGCGTCAGGGCATTTTCAGCCAGCCGCCGGGCGTCGGCTTCCAGTGAGGCATCGACTAGGTCCGGGTACTCATCGCGGAAGGTCAGGATCGCCGAGGGCTCAATGCCCACCAGCGGCGTTTCCGCGCTGACGATACCCTCCAGTTGCCGCACGTTGCGTTCGGCCAGCTTCCGGGCGTCCCGCAGCAGTCCCTTCGACAGCGATGCCCGCCCGGACTCGCCATGCTCCGGAATGACCACCTCGTATCCCAGCGCTTCCAGCAGCAGGACGGTCTTCTGCCCAATCTCGACGTCGTTGTAGTTAGTGAACTCGTCGCAGAAGAGGTATACTGTTGACGGTTGACTTTTTTTTGTCAGCTGACCAGCGTCAAGCGTCAAGCGTCTTTTTTCAAACCATCGCCGTAAGGTCGTTCCGTGCAGCAGCGGCATCGTCCGCTCGGGATGGAAGCCCACGACGCGGTTGGCGATTTTGCGGAGGGCGGGCGTGTCGAAAACGGCGTTATAAGCCCAGGGCACCAGGGAGGCCAGGCCCGAAAGCCGCGAAAAATTGGCGACCAGCCGGCTCCGTACCGGTACGCCGTTGGCGTCATAGTAGTGCTGCAGGAACTCAGCCTTCAGCTTGGCCATGTCGACGTTCGAGGGGCATTCGGACTTACAGCCTTTGCAGGACAGGCAAAGGTCCATGACCTCCTTGATTTCCTCGTGGTCGAAGCGGTTCTCCTTGGGCGAGCGCGTGAGCATTTCGCGCAGGATGTTGGCCCGGGCGCGGGTGGTGGCTTTTTCGTTGCGGGTGGCCATGTAGCTGGGGCACATGGTACCGCCCGAAAGGTGCGTCTTGCGGCAGTCGCCCGAGCCGTTGCACTGTTCGGCGTGCTGGAGGACGTCCTGGTTGGGGTAACGGAAGACAGTCTGGAACGCCGGGGTCTGCTGCCCTGCCTCGTAGCGCAGGAAGGTGTCCATCGGCGGCGTATCGACAATCTTGCCCGGGTTGAAGAGGTTCTGCGGATCCCAGGCGCGCTTCAGTTCCCGCATCAGTTCGTAATTCTTCGGACCTACCATCTGCGGGATGAATTCTCCGCGCAGGCGGCCATCGCCATGTTCACCCGAAAGCGAACCGTCGTATTTCTTGACCAGCGTGGCAATCTCTTCGGCGATCATCCGGAACTGCCGGTGCCCCTCGGCCGTCTTCAGGTTAATGATCGGCCGCAGGTGAATCTCGCCGGAGCCCGCATGGGCGTAGTGCACCGACGACATGCCGTTCTTTTTCAGGATTTCGTTGAAGTCGCGGATGAAGTCCGGCAGGTCACGCACGTCCACGGCCGTATCTTCGATCACCGCGACGGCTTTTTCATCACCCGGCAGGTTACCCAGCAGGCCCAGCCCGGCCTTGCGGAGGGTCCAGATTTTCTTGCAGTCCTCGTCGAACAGCAGCGGGTAATGAAAGCCCATGCCGGCCGCCCGCAGTTCGGCTTCCATGGCCTCGGCCAGCGCTTTGGTTTCGGCCTGGGTTTCGCGGGAAAGATCGACCACCAGGATGATCGGGTAGTGCCCTGTTTCTGTCTTTTGTACAAAGAAGCTGTTCTTCCGCTGCTCCGGATTGGTGGCCGCCTGCTCGAGGATAATATCATCGATGAGCTCGACGGCGTAGGGCTTGTATTTGAGCGCCACCAGCGTAGTCCGCAGCGCTTCGTCGATGGAATGGCAGTGCACACACACCAGCCCGGAGGCCTTCGGTGGCAGCGGCACCAGGTTCAGTTTCAGCTCCGTCAGGAAGCAGAGCGTCCCTTCCGAGCCGGCAATGAGGCGGCAGAGGTTCAGATCGGGTCCTTCGGGCGTATAGGGGGCACAGTCCAGCAGCATGTCCAGGGCGTACCCCGTATTTCGGCGTTCGATGCTGGGCTTGGGGAAGTTCCGCCGGATTTCCGCCTGGTTCTCCGGGTCCGACAACATCTGGTCAATCTTCCGGTAAATCGCCCCTTCCAGCGTATCTAAACCACTTTTAATTGTTAATTCTTCATTATTCATTGGCGCAAAGTGCGCCTCGGTCCCGTCGGTTAGCAGCGCCCGCGCTTCCAGCAGGTGTTCCCGCGTGGCCCCGTATACGACCGAGTTCGAGCCGCAGGAATTGTTCCCGACCATCCCGCCGATCATGGCCCGGTTGGCCGTGGAAGTTTCCGGCCCGAAGTACAAGCCGTAGGATTTCAGAAACAGGTTCAGTTCGTCGCGCACCACGCCCGGCTGCACCCGCACCCACCGCTCTTCCGGGTTGATTTCCAGGATCTTCGTAAAGTGACGGGAGACATCCACGACCACCCCATTGCCGACGACCTGCCCGGCCAGCGACGTCCCAGCCGTCCTCGGAATGAGCGATACGCCCTCGGTTCGGGCGAAGGTCAGAAGGGTTTTCAGGTCGGCTTCGGAACGGGGAATGGCCACGGCCAGTGGCATTTCGCGGTAGGCGGAGGCGTCGGTGGCGTAGAGCGTCCGCATCGTCTGATCCAGGTGCAACTCACCTTCCAGACGGGCAGCCAATTGACGGAGGAGTTCCTGATTCATACAGTATCGGGTTCGCTGGTCCCGGGAAAGCCCGGGGAGCAGGAAACCGGGGAATAATAATTCAAAAAATGGAGGCTTAAAAGTACGCAAAAAACGGCGGAAGCCGCCGAATAGGTAACGATATTTCTTATAAAAAAAGTCCAATATGCCTTCGAGCCAGCCCAACCATTAACGACTTCTAAATGAATCAAGTACTAATACACTAGGGTTTCCCCTAGCTTCATTCTATAAGCCTTACTCCCTGTAATAAGCCGCCCTAACCCATATACGTAAGGCGGTTCATTGATCGTTTTTGGCATTTTTTTGCCGAAAAGGTTATTGTATTATAAAATTTTATTATTGTAATTTGCCTAATGGTATCAGCGTTAAGTTCAATTAAATCGTAAAGGGGTACTATGTAACAATAGTTTAACTATAGCTCCCATATACTTCTGAGTTATAGTCGGTTACCTTACAAACATGAGTAATCGAATCATCTGTACCTTATCTTTCTTGATTGTTCTTAGCACCTGCACTACCTATTTTCATTTTTTGTTTCACTAATCCTTTTTTGTTAACCTATGATGAATCATTATTTTCGATTCAGTCGTGCAGAAAAGATGGATCGGTTTGGATCAGGCTGGAAACAGTGGTCCGGGCGATTCCTGCTGCTGCTGGCGGTTACCGTCATGACTGTACTGGGAACTTCCCAGCGGGCAGCGGCACAGGGACGCACCGTTACCGGTACGATTAAGTCGGCTGAGGACGGAACTGCTCTTCCCGGCGTAACAGTACAGATCAAGGGAACCAACCGGGGTACCAACTCCGACAGCGAAGGTCGTTTCTCGCTCTCAAGCGTTCCTGACAACGCGACGCTGGTTTTCAGCTTCATTGGTCTGACCACGCAGGAGGTAGCCGTTGGCAACCGCTCGTCGGTCGACGTTCAGCTGACGGCGGACGCCAAGTCGCTCGAAGAAGTCGTGGTTGTCGGTTATGGCACCCAGAGACGGAAAGACCTGACGGGTTCGGTTACCCAGGTTTCCTCCCGCGACTTTAACCCGGGTATCAACCCCAACCCGCTGCAGGCCATTCAGGGTAAGGTAGCCGGTCTGGTGATCACCCGTCCGTCGGGCGACCCCAACCAGAACCCGACCGTTCGTCTGCGGGGTTACACCTCGCTAGCCGGTGGCTCGGACCCGCTGTACGTGGTTGACGGCATGATCGGTGTTCCTATCAACACCATCGCTCCGGAAGACATCGAATCGATGGACGTTCTGAAGGATGCCTCGGCTGCCGCCATCTACGGTTCACGGGCTGCCAACGGGGTTATCATCGTAACGACCAAGCGTGGTAAGTCAGGCCGCACGACGGTGACCTTCAACAACTACGTAGGCGTAGAAACGATCTCCAACCGGCTGGATCTGCTGGATGGCCCGGGCTACCGCGATGCCGTTAGCCGGATTAAGGGTTCTGCCATCCTTTCGGACCAGCAGCGTTTCCCGTCGGGTAACTTCAACACGGACTGGATCAAGGAAATTACGCGCGCGGCTGTCACCAACAACCACGATATCTCCGTGGGTGGTGGCTCGCAGAACTTCAGCTACCGGGGTTCGGTGAACTACATCAACCAGGAGGGTATTGTGAAGAACACCGGTTTCAACCGGCTGACGGCCCGGATCAACCTGGACCAGAAAGCGCTGGACAACCGCCTGAACATTGCCTACAACCTGTCTGTACAGAGCCGCGAAAGCAAGCTGACGGACGGTGATATCATCAACCGCGCCATCACCTTCCTGCCGACCCTGCCGGTTCGCAACGCCGATGGTACCTACTACGAAATCGGGGGTAGCTTCGACCTGTTCAACCCGGTTGCCATGCTGGAAAACCAGAAGTTCGACCAGTCGAACCGCCAGATCATCGGGGGTTTGAACCTGCGTTACGAAGTGCTGGACGGCCTGGTCCTGGGCGTTAACGGGCAGTACCGCAACGAAAACAACACGACCAGCCGCTTCCGCGCCCGCGAAATCAAGGCGTACGCCGGTGCGGTGCGGGGTGCTGAGCGGAACCTGAACACGACCAACGACCGCCTGTTCGAACTGACGGCCAGCTACACGCGTGGCTTCGGCGACAACAACAGCAACTTCAACGTGCTGGGTGGTTACTCCTACCAGCAGGTGGTGAACGACGGTTTCGGGGCTTACAACGCGCAGTTCCTGACGAACGCCATCGGTTACGATAACCTGGCACTGGGTGCCGGTTCGCTGACCAGCCCGCGTTCGGACTACGCTTCGTCGTACCGCAACCAGGTGGCCCTGGCTTCGTTCTTCGGACGGGCTACGGTAAACCTGGGTGATAAGTACAACGTAACGGCCACGCTGCGCCGGGACGGTAGCTCAAAGCTGGGTGCCAACAACAAATGGGGTCTGTTCCCGTCGGTAGCCGGCGGCTGGACGATCTCCAACGAGTCGTTCTTCCCGAAAGGCGCCATCAACTTCCTGAAGCTGCGCGCCGGCTGGGGTCAGACGGGTAACACGGAAGGGATCAGCCCGTACCAGTCGCTGCAGCTGTATGGCCCGCGCGGTACGTACTACAACGGTACCATCGGCGACTTCCTGCCGGGTTATGGTATCACCCAGAACGCCAACCCGAACCTGAAGTGGGAAGTGGTTGAACAGACCAACGTCGGTCTGGACTTCCAGATCCTCAACAGCCGCATCAACGGTACGCTGGAAGTATACAACAAGCTGACCCGGGACATGCTGTACAACTACACGGTACCGGCTGACGGGGTGAACTACTTCACCGACCGCATCACGGCTAACGTGGGTTCTATGCGTAACCAGGGTATCGAACTGTCTCTCGGTGGCGACATCATTGCGAAGGATAACTTCACCTGGACAGCCCGCGTGGTTGGCTCGCTGAACCGCAACCGAATCGTTTCGCTGAAGAACGATCAGTTCGACTCCGGTATCGTCCGTTTCAACGGCTTTGGTGGCCGCGGTCTGTCGGACGTGTTCGCGTCCATCATCCAGCCGGGCCGCCCCCTGGGTGACTTCAACAACATTCCGCAATTTGTAGGCTTCGCTTCCGATGGGAAAGTACAACTCCGCGGTGTTGATGGTCAGCCGGTAACGGCGTACGAAAATACGGAAGTAGCCGCTCGCCTGCGCGCTGGTGACCCGATCTCACAGGGTAACCCGCAGCCCTGGCTGACCGGTGCGTTGATTAACACGTTCCAGTACGGAAACTTCGACCTGAACTTCCAGCTGCGTGGCGTGTTCGGCAACAAAATCCTGAACAACGTCCGCTCGAACCTGATGATCCCGGGCTCAATCCTGGAAACGAACATGCTGCGTTCGGTGAACGAACTGCCGACCAACTACGGCATCAACGTTCTGTCAACCTACTGGCTGGAGAGCGGAACGTTTGCCCGCCTCGACAACTGGCAGATTGGCTACAACGTACCGGTTAAAGGCAGCAAGTACATCACGAACGCTCGTATTTATCTGGGTGGCAACAACCTGTTCGTCCTGACGGGCTATAAAGGTATCGATCCGGAACTGCAGGTTCGTGGTGACCTGACCGAAGGTGGTCGCGGCCGTACCCCGAACAGCATCGGTATGGACTTCGGTAGCGTCTATCCGAAAACGCGGGCCTTCCAGCTGGGTGCAAACCTGACGTTCTAAGCCTAACGTTACGAGCCGGATTTTTGCTAAATCCGGCTCGGGATGATTCGAAAAACACATCTTGAAAACAACGTGTTACGCGTCTAAGTAACTAACTGTTTTTTCAACTAATTACTATGTTCAAAACCAACATAAAAGTAATCGTCGGCTGCACGGTTCTTCTTCTCGCGGGTCAGGCCTGTACGGACCTTAGCGAAAAGACGTTCGACGTCATTCCGACTGACAGCGGCTTCGGCAACACGCCTGCTCAGCAGGCTGCCCTCATCGGCCCGCTTTACAATAGCCTGGGGGATTATTTCGGCAACTACAACGAACTGAACTCCGTCACCGACGAGCAGATCGTACCGACCCGGGGTGGTGACTGGAAAGACGGCGACAACTGGCGGCGTCTGCACTTCCACTCCTGGAGCCCGATCACCGACAACGGTCAGTTCAACGGCCGCTGGAACTGGTGCTACAACAGCATCACGGCTATTAACCAGCAGCTCGGTACGCTGACTGACCCGGCCCTGCAGGCTGAGCTCCGGGCACTCCGGGCGTTCTTCCACTACATCGCCATGGACCTGTTTGGCAATGTTATCATTGCTGACCGCGTAGGGGGTGCAGCACCGCAGCAGCGGAGCCGCGCCGAAGTCTTTGCGTTCGTGGAGAAAGAACTGCTGGAGGCGTATCCTCGCCTGAGCGATCAGGTCGGTGGCGCTTACTACGGCCGTTTCAACAAGCCCGTCGTGGACATGATCCTGGCCAAGATGTACCTGAATGCGCAGGTATACACGGGTACCCCCCGCTGGCAGGACGTCATCACCCGCACCAGCAACATCATCAGCGCGGGTAAATTCTCGCTGACGGGTGACGTGCTGGACAACTTCCGCGTCAACAACCAGGGCTCACCGGAGATCATCCTGGCTACGCCCTTCGATAACTCGAAGCGCGGCGGGATGAACATCCAGATGCGTACGCTGCACTACCTGAACCAGCTGACCTACAACCTGCCCGCCGCTCCGTGGAACGGTTACGCAACGCTGGCTGAGTTCTACAACTCGTTCAGCGATCAGGACAGCCGGAAGCGGATGTGGATCGTGGGTCAGCAGTTCCGCGCGGACGGCACGCCCATCGTCGACGACGGAGTACCTCTGGCCTTTGTGCCGGAAATCCCGGCCTTCGAAATGCCGGCAGGGCCGCAGGGCCGCCGCGCCGGTGTTCGTAGCCAGAAGTACGAAATCCAGCGCAACAACGCGACCAACGACCAGAGCAACGACTTCGTCATCTACCGCCTGGCCGACGTGTTCCTGATGCGGGGTGAAGCGTACTTCCGCCTGGGTCAGACGGCCAACGCCCTGGCCGACATCAACCGGATTCGTACCCGGGCTGGTGTACCGGTTTACACGACGCTGACCCTGGACGAAATCCTGGCCGAGCGCGGTCGTGAACTGGCGTGGGAATACCACCGCCGTCAGGACCTGATCCGCTTCGACCAGTTCACTAAGCCCTGGGGCTTCAAGCCGGCTTCTCAGAAGTTCCGTGAACTGTTCCCGATCCCGGCTGACCAGCTCGCGCTGAACCCGAACCTGAAGCAGAACCCTGGCTATTAATCCAGCACGCTGATTCTCTTTACGAAAGCCCGGTCCGCCGGGCTTTCGGTTTTTGGGGATTAGAGAAAAGACAAAAGAGCTTCGCCGGTTTAACATCCTTGGCGAAGCTCTTTTGTCTTTTCTCTTTTGTCTAATGTCTAACTCAGCGTCTTCCGGCAGTACTCCAGGCACTTCTTCACCTCGGCAACCGAGTTGGAACCTTCGGGCACCTTATATTCCAGTTCGATGGAGGCCGGGAAGGTGTATTTCTGCTCCCGCATCAGATTCAGCGCCTGGGTCAGCGGCGTATCGCCCTGCCCCCAGGGCAGATTGCCTTTGCCGTTGGCTGGTCCCTGCCGGTCTTTGATGTGCATGCTGGCGATGCGGCTGCTTTTCTGCCGGATCAGGCCCATCGGGTCGGGTTGCCCGGCAGCGATGTAGTGACCCAGATCAAAATTCAGGGCGTTGGCCGGCGACTGCGCCAGGGCCGTATCCCAGAAGGTCGGCGTCTGCTGTTCGTGGCCATGGTAGCCCACACGGATGCCGTGTTTTTCGGCCATCTTACCCAGCCGCAGCGTATGGGCATCGTTGGCGGGATGCTCCAGCGTCACGTGGCTAGCCCCCAGCGCCTTGGCCGCCCGCAGGCCGTAATCAATATCGGCATCGGAGCTTTGTACGCTAAAGGCATCGGGCTTGAAGCAATAGATCGAAACCCCCGCCTGGTTGTACATTTTTCGGACCTGCTCAAACTTGGCCATCGATACCGACTGCCGCCATTTGCTGACTTCCTCGCGGTAGGCTTTCATCTGGGCGTCGGCTTCCGCCAGGGTCTTCTGCTCATCGGCGGTCAGCGCCTGGTTTTCCCGCCGCTTCCGCATCAGCGGGAAGATGGTCCGCATGTCAACGGAGCTTTTCGGGGCGCCCGCAAACATTTCCGCCGGCCCTCCCATAAGCTCGATGGCATTGATGCCGCTATCGAGCACGTACTTCAGGGTAGCCTCGGCGCTCTGGTCGGGCATGTCGCGGTACGAATACGTAATGACCCCGATCTGTACGCCCTTAATGAGCGAACTGGAATCCTTCAGGCTTCGGATGTAGGCCGGGGCGCCGAAAAGTTTTTGCGTACTAAGCACAGCGCCAGCCAGCAGGGCCGAGGAAGCCCCCAGAAACTGACGACGGGATTGGTTGTTATGCATGGCTAAAAAGGGTTAGTTCGGTTGCCGAGTTGAGAATCAGCCGGTATCAACAGATCTGAAAGCCAGCGGCTCCCCCATTCCTACCCGGCTTTGTGTCGAAAGTACGCATAAACTTGTTTGCCCGCTCCTTTCCACGACTTTACCACAAAAATTAACCGCTCCAGGTATCTACACAGGTACCGCCCCTACTCCCTATTTTTCCCAAGATAAGTAGTTTAAAGTTTAGAGGTTAGGGATTATCGTTTGACGCAATTACCTAACTAACTGTAAATCAAACATAAACCATAAACACTAAACCATAAACTAATTGATAAACTGTACTTAATTCAGTAAATTTGAAACCCTAAGAGCTTTTTTGCCCCTTCATGCGCAACCTGTTTTTCTTTTTTCTGGCGTTCTCCGTATCCGGCTGCCAGTGGTTCACCTCTCCTTCCGGGAAGCCGCTGTTTGCCAAGCTTTCTCCGGAAGAAAGTGGCATCGCGTTCACCAACCAGGTTACCGACGACAAAGACTTCAATATTTTCAACTACCGCAATTTCTACAATGGCGGGGGCGTCGCCATCGGCGATGTGAATAACGACGGGCTGTCGGATGTCTTTCTGATCGCCAACATGGGTGATAACAAGCTTTACCTGAATAAAGGAAACCTGAAATTTGAGGATGTCACGGCCGCAACGGGCGTGGCGGGGAAAAAGGCCTGGAGCACGGGCGCGACCTTTGCCGACGTCAACGGCGACGGTCGGCTGGATCTGTACGTCTGCAACGCGGGCATCCGCCCCGGCGACGACCGCTCCAACGAGCTCTACATCAATACGGGCAATAACGCCCAGGGCATTCCTACTTTTACCGAAAAAGCTGCCGCCTATGGTCTGTCCGACCAGGGCTACTCCACCCACGCGGCCTTTTTTGATTACGACCGCGATGGCGACCTGGACATGTACCTGCTCAACAACAGCTTCCTGCCGGTTGGAAAGCTTGGGTACGCCAATATTCGCTCGGAGCGAGACCCCCTGGGCGGCGATAAGCTGTTCCGCAACGACAGCCAGCCCGGCCAGGAGCCGCGCTTCACGGACGTCAGCGAACAGGCCGGCATCTACGGGAGCCTTATCGGCTTTGGCCTGGGCATTACGATCGGCGACGTCAACGACGACAACTGGCCGGACGTCTACATCTCCAACGACTTCTACGAGCGCGATTACCTGTATCTCAACAACCAGGACGGCACCTTTCGCGAGGCCATCAAACAGTCGATGGGCCACACCAGCCTGTCGTCCATGGGGGCCGACGTGGCGGACGTCAACAACGACGGCCGGCTCGATATTTTCGTGACGGACATGCTGCCGGGCAACGACCGCCGCCTGAAGAAAACTTCGACCTTCGAAAATTACGACCTGGAGCAGATCAAGCTCGGCCGGGATTTTCATTATCAGTACATGCAGAATACGCTGCAGCTCAACAACGGCCCGGTTCCTTCGCCCGCATCGGACGCTGGTCAGCTCGCTACCTTCCCCACGCTTCGGAACCAGCCCGCGAAGACCAGCGTCGCGCTTTTCAGCGAGGTGGCCCGGCTGTCGGGTGTGCACGCGACCGACTGGAGCTGGGGCGCGCTGATCTTCGACATGGACAGCGACGGGCGGAAAGATATTTTTGTCTCCAACGGTATCGCCAAAGACCTAACCGATCAGGATTTTGTCAACTTCCTGGCCGATCGGGAAAACATGGCGCAGATTGCCCGCAAAGGCGCTTTTAACTTCAAGGAATTTCTGGATAAAACGCCTTCTGAAGCCGTTCCTAATTACGCCTTCCGCAACGATGGGAGCCTGCAGTTCAGCAACCAGGCCGCGGCCTGGGGCCTGTCGGAGCCGGATTTTTCGAACGGTGCTTCCTACGGCGACCTCGATAACGACGGCGACCTGGATCTGATCGTCAACAACGTCAACGCCCCGGTATCCATCTACCGAAACCTGAGCCGCGACGACCGGCAGACGCATTTTCTTAAAGTTCAGCTGCAGGGCGAAGGCGGCAACCGAAACGCCATCGGCGCGAAAGTCATCGTCTACCAGCCCGCCGACTCCACCGGTCCGCGGATGCAGCTTCTCCAGCAAATGCCGAACCGAGGCTTTCAGTCGTCGGTCGACCTGACGCTCTGCTTCGGCCTGGGCGCGGAAACGGCCATTGATTCGGTAGTGGTGCTCTGGCCCAACGACAAAACGCAGGTCATTGCCCAGCCCAAAGCGGACCAGACCCTGACGCTGCGCCAGACCGATGCGAACCGTCCCTGGAAACCGGCCGGGCAAACGGCGGCTCCGCTATTTCAGAACATCACGCCCACGACGGGCCTGGCCTACCAGCACCAGGAGAACCTGTTCATCGACTATAACCGCGACCCGCTGCTGAAGCAAATGCTTTCCACCAGCGGTCCGGCCCTGGCTACCGGGGATGTCAACGGTGATGGGCTTGACGATGTCTTTCTGGGTGGGGCGGCCGGCCGGGGCCAGCGGCTCTTTACCCAGCTTCCCGGCGGGCGGTTCCGGGATCAGACGCCCACCGTTATGCGGCAGGATAGCCTGACCGAAGCGACGGACGCCGTCTTTTTCGATGCCGACGGGGATAAGGACCAGGACCTGTACATCGTCACCGGCAGCAACGAGTTCTCGCCTGACGACGAGGCCCTGCTCGACCGGTTCTACCGCAACGACGGCAAGGGGAATTTCACCCGCGACGAGCAGCTGCCCAACCTTAAAGCCAGCGGTTCCTGCGTGGCGGCGTCGGACTTCGACCAGGACGGTGATATCGACCTTTTCGTCGGCTCCCGGATCGTGCCGGGCCAGTACGGGCAAAGCCCCGAAAGCTACCTGCTGATCAACGACGGAAGTGGTATCTTCAAAAACTACACCCGCCGCTTCCTGCCCGAAGCACCCCAGCTCGGCATGGTCACGGCGGCTACCTGGGCTGACCTCAACGGCGACCGTTACCCCGAGCTAATTGTCGCGGGCGACTGGCTGCCGGTCATGCTCTTCGAAAACAAACGCGGCAAACTGGCCCAGAATCCGGAACTGGCCGTTCTGAACGCCGCCGGCGAGGCCATGAAAACCAACGGCTGGTGGAACTGCGTCCGGGCGGGCGATGTCGACAACGACGGGGATACGGACCTCATCGTGGGCAACCTGGGACTGAACTCCCGGATTAAAGCCACGGCCGAGCTGCCGGCTGAACTCTATTACCACGACTTCGACGGCAACGGTACGCCCGAGCAGATCATTAACTGCGCCGACGAAACCGGTAAGCTGTATCCCATGGTTATGAAGCAGGATCTGCAGAAGCAGGTGCCTTCCATTAAGAAGAAATACATTAAGTTCGCCGATTATCTGAACCAGACGGTTGAGCAGATTTTCGACGAAAAACAACGCAAAGGAGCCATTGTCCGCCCGGTTTATACCGGTGAGTCGGCCCTGCTGCTGAACGACGGAAAAGGCCGGCTGCGCTGGCAGGCTCTGCCGGTCGAAGCCCAGGTATCGCCGGTTTGCGGGGTGGAACTTGAGGACGTGGATCAGGATGGCAAAGCGGATCTGATCCTGGCCGGCAATTTCTTCGACGTGCAGCCTGAACTGGGCCGATACGATGCCCTGCACGGCCTGGTGCTGCGCGGTCTGGGCAAAAACCAGGCGGGTGCGCCGGTCTTTACGGCCCTATCGCCCCAGGCGTCGGGCTTCCTGGCTACCGGTCAGGTCCGCCGGATGCGGCGGCTGGCGCAGGGGCAACTGATTGTGGCGCGGAATAACGAAGCGGTGCTGGTCTTTGCCGGACGTACGCCGCGACCCCTGGCAAACGGGCCAGCTCAACCGGCGCTGGCAAAAAAATAACGAGTGACGTTCTGTACGTAACCTATGATGAACCGTGTGATAATGATGCTGGCGCTGGCGGTGCTGACGGCCAGTTGCCAACTGAACGGTTTGTTCTCCGAAAAACCGCTCTTTGAAACCCTGGATTCGACGCGAACGGGCGTGGGCTTTGTCAATAAGCTGGTCCCGAGTGAAAAGCTGAACATCCTCGACTATCTCTACTTCTACAACGGGGCCGGCGTCGCGGCGGGCGACATCAACAATGACGGTCTGACAGACCTGTACTTTGTCTCCAACCAGGGCAAGAACAGGCTGTACCTCAACAAGGGCGACTTTAAGTTTGAGGACATCACCCAAAAAGCGGGCGTGGAAGGCTTCTCCGACTGGCAGACGGGCGTGACTATGGCCGACATCAACGGCGACGGCTTCCTGGATATCTACGTCTGCGCCGTGGGCAACTTCAAAGGGCTCGAAGGCTCCAACGAACTGTACATCAACAACGGCGACGGCACCTTTACCGAAAAAGCGGCCGACTACGGCCTGGACTTTACGGGCTTCTCGACCCAGGCCGCCTTCTTCGATTACGACCACGACGGCGACCTGGACATGTACCTGCTCAACCATGCCGTTCACACCTCCCGCAGCTACGACCGCGTCTCGGCCCGAAACCTGCGGCATAATGAGTCCGGGGATTACCTGTACGAGAATCAGGCGATTAGTCCTTCCGGCAAAGCCGATCCGAAAAAGGCGTCCAAATTCATCAATGTCAGCGAAAAATCGGGCATTTACGGCGCCGCCATGGGCTACGGCCTCGGCATATCGGTCGCCGATCTGAACAACGACGGCTGGGAGGATATCTACGTTTCCAACGACTTCCACGAGGACGATTACTACTACCTCAACAACGGCAACGGCACCTTTACTGAAAGCATCAAGAAGGCCTTCGCCCACGTCAGCCGCTTCTCCATGGGGAATGACATTGCCGACGTGAACAACGACGGGTACCCGGACGTGATGACGCTGGACATGTACCCGGAAGACGAAGTCGTGGAAAAAAGCTCGCTGGGCGAGGATCCGCTGGACATTTACATGTACAAGCTGGCCTACGGCTACATGAACCAGTACAGCCGCAACTGCCTCCAGCTCAACCTGGGCGGCAAGAAGTTTATGGAAATCGGCTCCATGGCCAACGTCGCCGCTACGGACTGGAGCTGGGCCCCGCTGCTGGCCGATTACGATAATGACGGCATTAAGGACATCTTTATCTCGAACGGCATTGTCCACCGCCCCAATGACCTGGACTACGTCAAGTTCGCCTCGGACGACTCCCTGCGCTACGCCATGGAGACCTCCAAGACACTCGATGAGCGGGCTACCGCCATGATGCCGGAAGGGAAAGTGCATAACTACCTCTACCGCGGGACGCCCGAGCTGCGCTTTGAAGACAAGTCCGTAGCCTGGGGCTTCCGGGAGCCGAGCTTCTCGAACGGGGCGGTGTACGCCGATCTGGACAATGACGGCGACCTGGACCTGGTCACCAACAACATCGACGCCCCGGCTGGGCTGCACCAGAACGGCGCCAACGCGCTTTTCCCGGACCACCAGTACCTGAAACTCAAACTGCAGGGCAGCGAACTCAATACCTTCGGTCTGGGCGCTAAAGTCGTCCTGAAAACCAAAGCGGGTCTGCAGTTCCAGCAACTGATGCCGACCCGCGGGTTTCAGTCGGCCGTAGAGCCGGTACTGACCTTTGGGCTGGGCACGCAGGCTACGGTGGATTCGGTGTACATTCTCTGGAATACCGGGAAGATGGAAGTCCGGGCGAACGTGAAGGCAGGCCAGACGCTGACGGTCCGACAGGCCGATGCCCTTCTGGACGTTCCGGCCGGCGCCTTTGCCCAACCGGCGGCAGCCCCACTGCTGGCGGCCGAAGCCGACACGAACTTCCTCCCCTACCGCCACCAGGAAAACGTGGCCTACTACGACTTTGTCCGCGAATCGCTGATGCCGTTTAAAGTTTCCACCGAAGGACCGAAACTGGCCGTGGGCGATGTCAACGGCGACGGGTTAGAGGATGTCTACGCGGCCGGGGCCAAATGGCAGGCCGGAAGCCTTTTGTTGCAGCAGCCGGGCGGCAATTTCCGCGCCTCGGTTCAGCCGGCTTTTGTGGTCGATTCGACCTACGAAGATGTCGATGCCGTTTTCTTCGATGCCGATGGCGACAAGGACCTGGACCTCTACGTGGTTTCCGGGGGAAATGAGTTTTTCGACAAAATGACCGAGCAGTTTGACCGGCTGTACCTCAACGACGGGAAGGGCCAGTTTACCCGCTCAAACACCCTGCCGGCCATGTACACCAACAAGAGCTGCGTGCGGCCGGTGGATATCGATAAAGACGGCGACCTGGACCTCTTCGTGGGCGGCCGCGTCGTTGGCTTTGGTTACGGTAAGTCTCCCGAGTCGTACCTGCTGATCAACGATGGCCGGGGACGCTTTTCCGACCAGACCGATCAGCTGGCCCCTGAGCTGCGCCGGGCGGGCATGGTGACCGATGCGACCTGGTTCGACGCTGACGGCGATAAGGACCCCGACCTGGCCGTGGCCGGCGACTGGATGCCCATCCGCGTCTTCACCAACGAAGGCGGCAAACTGGCGCCCAAAGCCGATCTCTTCGCCGATAAGGCCCCCATGACCGGCCTATGGCAGACGGTGGTCGCCGCCGATTTTGACCAGGACGGTGATCTGGACCTGATGGCCGGTAACCTGGGCTACAACACCAAGTTCCGGAAAACGCCCGAGACCAAGCTGCGCATGCTGGTGAAGGACTTCGACGGTAACCAGACAACCGAGCAAGTGCTGGCCTACAACCGCGGCAGCGACTGGTACTCAGTAGCCTTTAAAGACGAACTGGGCAAGCAGATGCCGAGCATCATCAACAAGCGCTTCACGGACTACCAGTCCTTCGCCGGAAAACCGCTCGACGAGCTGTTCGAAAGCCAGGAGTTAAAGGATGCCCTGACCTACGAAATCGACCAGTTTGCCTCGGTCTATCTGGAAAATAAGGGCGGAACGTTTACGGTACACCTGCTGCCGATGCAGGCCCAGGTTTCCAAGCTTTTCGCCCTGCATCCGACTGATCTGGATGGGGACGGTGACCTCGATGTCCTGGGCGGCGGTAACTTCTACGGCGTAAGCACCTACCAGGGCCGCTACGACGCCAGCTACGGCCTGGTACTGCGCAACGAGGGCAAGGGCCAGTTCACGGCTCAATCGCCGCTGGATGCCGGTTTTCTGCTGAACGGGGAAGTCCGCGACATCAAGCCGGTCCGCACGGCCCAGGGGCCTATCTGGCTGGTGGCGCGCAACAACGACCGGATTCAGGCCTTCCGGCCGATGGGTAAAACGGCGCTGGCGCAGCGGTGAAGCAGGGATCGAAGCGGTCCGCCGCTGCGGGATTGAGGTTTTATGTCAGGTCGGGACCAGGTATTTGGCAGACTATTCCCGTGGGCTTGATCCATAAATTCCCTGTGCCTGACCTGATTAAAATCACTTAATCTACTCCGTAATATGCTTTTTTTGAGGTAAATTTGGAATCCTCTATACAACCATTAATTAACTCGAAATCTGAATGATGAAGCGATTACTGTGGGTATGGGTGATCAGCGGAGTCTGGCTCGTCACCAGTTGTCGGCCCACTGCCAAACCAGAAGAATACAACGCCAAAGCATCGGACCCCGAACGCTACCACCGGTGTGTTCAGAAGCTGACGGATGTCATCATCCACGATATTTTTTCGCCGCCGGTTGCCAGCCGGATTTACGGTTACGCCAATATTGCCGGCTACGAGGCGATGCTGCCGGGTCAGCCGGGCTACGAATCACTGGCGGGCAAAATGCAGAAGCTGACACCGGCCCCCAAGCCAGAGGCCGGGCAGGAGTACTGCTTTCCGCTGGCGAGCACGCGGGCGTTCCTGACCGTTAGCCGCGCGCTGACGTTCTCGGGCGACCAGTTCGATGAATTCGAAAAGACCTTCTACGAGGAATATAAGGCCATGGGCATTCCCGACGACGTCTACGAACGCTCGATGGCCTACGGGGAAGCCGTTGGTAAACACGTGCTGGAGTTTGGCGGAAAAGACAATTACAAGCAGACCCGCGGCTTCAAGCATACGGTGACCAACCAGGAAGGCACCTGGGTACCGACGCCCCCTGCCTACATGGACGCTGCTGAACCCCAGTGGATGAAGATCCGCTGCTGGGTGATGGACACCTGCTCGCAGTTTATGCCGCCCCGCCCCGCCGCCTATAACATGACCAAAGGCAGCCCGTTTCACAAGCTGACCGAGGAAGTCTACACCATCGGGAAAAACCTGACCGACGATCAGAAACACATTGCCTATTGCTGGGACGACAACGCCTTCGTGATGAACGTGGCCGGGCATGTTTCCTACGCGTCCAAGAAGATGACCCCAGGAGGCCACTGGCTGCACATTGCCGCTACCATCGCCCGCATGAAGAAGGCTGATTTCGGCAAGAGCGTCGAAGCCTATACGCTGACTTCCCTGGCGCTGGCCGATGGCTTTATCAGCTGCTGGGACGAGAAATATCGCTCCAATCGCGTTCGCCCTGAGACGGTGATCAACAAGTACATTGATCCCAAGTGGCAGCCGTACCTGCAGACGCCCGCTTTCCCCGAATACACCAGCGGCCACAGCGTGATTTCCGCCGCGGCCGCCGAGGTATTAACCAATCTGTACGGCGATAACGTCGCCTTTACCGATTCAACCGAACATCCGTACGGGCACGGCGTTCGCTCGTTCCAATCGTTCCGGCAGGCGGCCCTGGAAGCTTCCTACAGCCGGCTTTATGGTGGCATTCACTTCCGCGACGCCCTGGACATTGGCAATGCTCAGGGGCGCCGCCTGGGTGAATACGTGGTTCAGAAACTGAAGTCCAAACAACCGGAGGTGGTCGCTGCCAAGTAATTACTGCTTATCCAGCACCAGCGTACCGTTCACTTCGTACAGGCCGCTCGTGGTTGTCAGGGAATACACCCGGTCGACAACCCGGGCGGCCTGCTCCGTATAGACCACTTTCGCCATCCGGTACGTACCCGTTCCGGCATCTTCCACGAAGAGGTAATCGCCTGTTTTCAGCTCACCCACCGCCTGGCGGCCCATGGGCGTCAGCACGGGATGGTTTGCCGTAGCTTCCAGCTCCACATGGCCGCTGACCGTCACCCGCGAAGCCCAGAGCTGCTGCACTGGCTCCAGCAGGACACGCGTCAGAGCAAAATTACCCTGGTGTTCATTTACGGCCAGGACAGTCTGGCTGGTCAGCCCGGAAATTTCAACCCCACCCCCATCTGATGCATCTTCTTCTCGGTTCCGTCAGCCAACAGCACGTAGGCATCGCCCGCGAAGCAGAACTCGTTATGGTCCTTGTCGGTTGAAGCCGTGCCTTCGGTTTTGGTGACGCCCGCCCCTTCTTTCGACAGGGCGAAGGCCAGGCAGACCGCAAAGCCATCGGCGGCTTTGGCGGCGTCTTTCAGGTCGTCGATGTACTGGCCCCAGATCGCCCGGTCGGCCTGGGCGTTCGGAATGCAGATTTTCTGCACCTTACCGTCTTTGGGCGTGTAAAACACCGCCAGCGAACCGAGGCTTTTCATGTCCTGGGCCGCGTAGACGTTGAACAGATACACCCGCCGCTCGATGCCGTCGCTGAACTTGAAGACGTAGGGCGCCTTTTCGTCGTCGCGGTCAATGACCAGCCCACTGGCCTTGACGTAAGTATCTTTCTCGACGTTCTTGAATGAAGCGGTTTTTACCTGGGCGAATTCCGTCGCGGTGATGCCCCGTTTGGCATCCTGGGCCAGACTCACCAGGCCGGTTAGAAGCAGGATTGCTAGCGAAAATGTGTGTTTCATAAGGTTGCTTGTTTACTTTCCCGTAGCCACGACTGACTGGCTCACGCGTTTGTGCAGGCTGGCGACGGCCTCCCGGGCGGAGTCCAGCGCCCCGGCCATCCAGGCCGTCAGGTAGCTGACGTGCTCCCCGGCGAAGTAGATTTCCTCGTCGGGTTCGGTCAGCGCTTTGTAGTGCCGGGCCCGGGCTTCGGTCGACCAGTTAGCCCAGCCGCCCTGGTTGTAGGGGATCTTCTGCCAGGCCAGGGAAAAGGAAGCCACGAACTCCTGTTTGTAGGGCGGGTGAAGGCGGCTGCCCTGCTCCAGCGCCAGCGCCTCGCGTTCGCTGGGTGTCAGGTTGCCCAGTTTCACCGCCTTCTCGTTGAAGTTGTAATAGCCCCAGAGCACCCCGCCCTTCCCCAGCATGTCCTGCGAGGGATAGATGATCTGGTTGATGTCCATATTGGTTTTCGACAGGCCGCCGTAGATGTGGTCGTCTTCCTCCCAGAACCGCCGTTTGAACTGCAGCCCGATTTTTCCCGTGTTTACGTAGGGCACGAAGTCGGCCGCCCGCTGAACTTTGGGCGAAAAGTCCGACGGAATGCCGCGCAGCACCGGCAGGGGAATGGTACAGATGCAGTAATCGCCTTTCACCTCCGTAGCCTTGCCGGTTTTCCGGTCCTTATAGACGATGCGGACGCCCGGCTGGGTTTTCCGGATCTCCAGCACCTCCGCGCCAAACCGGATCCGGCCCGGCAACTGGCGTTCAAAGGCTTTCGGAATCTCGTCCATGCCCCCAACGGGTTGTAGCATCGGCGGCTGCTGGTAGAGCGTATACTCCCCATAGTTCGACAGCGACGGGTGGAACATGCCGGATTTGATAAAGTCCAGCAGCCGGTACGGATCGCTGTATACGCCGGGTTTCTGGCCGGCCCCCTGGGGGATTTTATAGCCCCGGCGCTCGGTGCCTTTGTAGAGCTTGTCCGGCGTCAGGTCCCCTTCCATCCGGAGGAATTCCAGCAGTTGCTCGACATCCTCTTTGGTCATCTCGCTGTCCAGCAGCTGCTGGTCGGCCGCTTTGGCCAGCAGTTCGGCCGTAAAGCCGCGCAGGTCGTTGTGAAACTCCCGCTGGCGCACCACCCGGTTAGCCAGCGGGCCGTTTCCATCCATAAACAGGTAAGCCGACTCGTTGACGTTGATGAAGGTTTCGAGTCGCAAACCTAACTCGCGGCAGTACTGCAACGTGAGTGCGTGGGTGTGCGGGATTCGACCCGCACCGGCATTGAAATAGTGTCCTTCCTGGAAGCGGCAGGTCTGGGCTTCCCCGCCAATTTCGGTTTCGGTCGTTCCGGCCCGGACCGTCCAGACGCGGCCGCCCGCCCGGTTTCGGGCTTCGAGAATCGTACAGTCGTAGCCCAGTTTCCCCAGCTCGTAGGCCGAACAAAGCCCGGCCAGGCCACCGCCCAGAATAATGACTTTCTTCCCCGTCACCGTCCGCTCGGGAGCAAACGGCGTGGCCGGCGCTTCGGGCACCAGGCCAAGTCCCAGCATCGCCGTATAGGCCAGGCTGGAGCGTTCTATGAAATTACGTCGGGTCATGAATCAGGGATTGAAGGATTGAGGGATTGAAGGATTGAGGTGGGCTTCGCCCGTTCAGGTCAAAAGGGCTTAGACCCGCTGCGGCGGGCCGCTTCAATCCCTCAATCCGTCAATCCTTCATTCCTTGTCTTAGCTTACCACCTTTTCAAAAGCCTGCGTAAAGGCCTTCATGGCATCCAGGGTGCCGATGCTGACGCGGCACCAGTGCTGGGCGTCGAATTCCCAGCGGCGGACGCTCACGCCCTGTTCCATCATGCGGGACAGGAAGGGCTGGCCTTTCATGCGGAGGGGGAAGAGGACAAAATTAGCCGAGGAGGGCAGCCAGGTATAGTCGGCACTCTTGAGGAAATCGTAGAGGTACTTCTTCGACTCTTCCGTCTTCTGGAGCGCAAACTTCTGGAACTCGGTATCCTTCATGCTGGCGACGGCCGCCGCGGCGGAGGGCGTCGAGATGGAGAAGCCCCCGGAGCAGTACTTGCGCAGTTCGCGGATGACGGCCGGCTGGGCAATGGCGTAACCCACGCGCAGGCCAGCGAAGGCGTGCAGTTTGGACATGGTCCGCAGGATGATCACATTCTGGCCTTTGCGGATACAATCGACCATCGAGTCGGTCTTCGGATCTTTGGCGTAGTCGATATAAGCTTCATCGACGAGTACCGGCGCTTTGGACGAGACGCTGTCGCAGAACGACCGGAGCTGGGCGGAAGGCAGAATAACGCCGGTCGGGTTATTGGGATTACAGACGTAGACCAGGCTGGTCTTGCCATCGACCCGGCCGGCCATGGCCGAGAGATCGTACTGGTAGTCTTTGGTCAGCGCCACCTTCTCAAACGGCATCCCGCTGCTGTCGGACTGGTCGTCGCGGTTGGAGATGTAGCAAGGATCGGCCATCAGAATTTTGCCTTTCGATCCGTAGAGCATGAGGCTTCCCATCAGCAGCTCGGACGAACCGGCGCCCAGCAGGACATAGTCTTCCGGCACACCGGCTTCGGCGGCGATCAGCTTGCGGAGCTCCATGACAACTGGCCCCGCGTATAGGAAAGAACTGTCAACCGATTTAATCAGCGCTTCTTTGGCTTTAGCCGAGGGCCCCCAGGGGTTTTCGTTCGCCGAGAGGCGGGCTTTGAGCTGGGGCGCTGCCGCCAGGGCCGCTTCGTAGGCCAGTTCCCGGTGGCGGTCCAGGTAGACAGCGCCGTAGGGGCCGGCCAGGGCCGCGGCCTGTTGCGTAAGGGTCGGCAGGGCAACCGTACCGGCCGTGGCCAGTAAGCCCGATTTAATCCAGTCGCGTCTAGAGAATACAGATGCCATAGATAAGTGTAATGGTTTAGAACACCAATAACGTAACCGAGGAAGAGAGGTCGCCTGCCTGGTAGCAGTACCGCCTGGTGGCGGAGCGTCTATAACGGAGGATCTACGGAAGAATGGCACAAAGGTATATCACTGCGGAATAATATAAAAAACTTGTAGATAGAAAAAACAGCAAAACTTTTTGTTTTTACTAAAAATGTGGTTGTTATATGGCTATCTACAAAGCTCTAAATGGACGTCTATATCAGTTTGTCCTCTAACTACCTATCTTTTTAAACTAGATTCTTCGCAAGCTATAAATGAATATATAAGCGCCCACTACTACATTTTATTGAACTATACCTTCAATACTTGGTATAATATTTTAAATTTTTACATGAACGGCAAATTATCTACTAGAAGCACTTGCGATTATAAATTGACTTTTTACTTTTGGTCAGGATTTACGGAAAAATACAACAAACCACTACGCATCGCCTATTCTCTTCTGGCCGCACTTGGAGGGAATCAGCAGGCCGCATCCTGTAACCCGAATCCACCGTTCGGGGTCGACCGGAGCCGTACGGGCTTCTGGTCGTAGCTGACCAAACACCTAATTCATTACGGTAGTACACATCTGTCCGGGCGTTTTTGCGCCTGCCGGGAGGCCTTTGTCTGCCTCTTTCCGGTAGCCCCCGACCCGACGGATGGCACGATAAAGAGAGGATTCTCTCTTGCCTGGTCGCGCTTTGCCCGACTGTTTCCCGCGGGTGGGATATGTGCGGCGTATGTCGCCAACGGGAGCAGTCGGTGCGGGCGTGGACATGCCTGCATCCCCAAGCAATCTGTACCTCTTTTACCCCATGCAGCATGAAACGAGCTATACTCCTCACGGTCTGCTGCGCCCTGGGTCTGCTGAACGCAGTTGCCCAGACGCGCACCGTAACCGGGAAAACAACCTCCAAGGACGAAGGGCCCCTGCCCGGCGTTAGTATCGTGGTCAAGGACACCCGTCAGGGCGTAGTCAGCGATGGTACCGGTTCGTTCAAAATTGCCGTACCGGAAGGCGCCCAGACTCTCATCTTCAGCTTTATCGGCTATGCTACCCAGGAGGTAGCCCTTGGCAACCAGACAACAATCGAGGTCGAACTTCTCCCCGATGTGCGGGCGCTTCAGGAAGTTGTCGTTACCGCATTCGGTATACAGAAAGAAAAGAAAGCCCTGGGTTACACGGTCCAGGAAGTGAAAGGCACCCAGCTGGTGGAGGCCCGGTCGGCCAACGTCGTCAACGCGCTCTCGGGCCGCATCGCCGGGGTTCGCGTAAACAGCAACGGCGGCCCGGGCAGCGGCTCGACGGTCCAGATCCGGGGCAGTTCGTCCATTTCGGGCAACAACCAGCCCCTGGTGGTCATCGACGGTGTCCCCATTGACCAGAGCACCTCGCAGAAAGTCAGCGACGGGGAAAAGCAGTTCGGGGGCGGGCTCTCCGAAATCAGCCCGGATAACATCAAGGAGATCTCTGTTCTGAAAGGCCCCAATGCGGCGGCCCTCTACGGCTCGCGGGCGGCCAACGGCGTAATCCTCATTACGACCAAAAACGGCGCCGGCACCAAAGGCATCGGCCTGGAGTATAACGCCAACATCACCTTCGAGCGACCGCTGGTCAAACCACGGTTCCAGAACAGCTACGGCGGCGGCAACGGCTACCGGACCTGGTACTCTGACGGCTGGAGCGGCGTTATTCAACCCGATGCTTACCAACAGTACCGGGCGGCCTACGGCTCGGTCATCCCCGGCGTGACGACCGGCACGGACGGTACCGACGAAAGCTGGGGGGCGCCCCTCGACGGCCGCCTGGTGCGCCACTGGTGGTCGGGCAAGGAGGTCGCCCCGCTGACGCCCCAGCCCAACAACTGGGACGAATACTGGGAAACCGGCCAGTCGCGGACGCACAACATCGCCCTCTCCGGCGGCAACGATAAAGGCAACTTCCGCCTGTCGATGGGCCGCCTGGACCAGACCGGGATCATGTACAACAACGATTACCGCCGCAACAACTTCAAACTCAACAGCGGCTACAATTTTACGTCCAAGCTCGCGGCAACCCTCTCGGCCGAATACATCAAGTCAGGCTCCGACAACCGGGGCTTCCAGAACGGCGACCAGTTTATCTGGTCGCACCGGCACATTAGCTGGGGGCAACTGAAAGACTACCCGGCTTATACGGCCACCCACATCCAGCGGGCCGTGGCGGGCCGGCTCCCGGACAACGATCCGCCGAACTGGCAGCACACCTTCTTCACCAACCCCTTCTACATCCAGGATAAACTGCCCCTGTCGAACGACAAGGACCGGCTGGTGGGCAACATCGCCCTCAATTACAAAATTACCCCGTACCTGTCGCTGCTCCTGCGGTCGGGCACGGACCTGTGGAGCGATACGCGCATCAACGTCCTCAACTTTGACCGTGTCCGGAACGGAAACCGCACGCCGGGGCAGTATTCCGAAGAAGTGCTGCGGGCGCAGGAAACGAACCACGACTTTATGCTGACCTTTAACAAGGAACTTTCCTCGGCCTTCAGCACCTCGGCGCAGTTTGGCGGCATCCAGCGCACCAATTACTACAAACGGAATTTCACCCAGGTCAACGCCCTGGTGGTCGACGGCGTCTATAACCTGGCCAACTCCATTCCGAGCCAGAACGTGGTTGCCAGCCGGATCGAAAAGGCGGAGATGCAGAGCCTGTTCGGAACCTACCAGCTGGCCTACAACAATGCCGTCTTCCTGGACCTGACCGGCCGTAACGACTGGTCGAGCACCCTGCCGAGCAACGCCCGGTCATACTTCTACCCCTCGGCTTCGCTCAGCGCCGTGCTGACGGATCTGGTGCAGGTGCCGGGCAACACGCTCTCCTTTGCCAAAGTCCGGGCCAGCTGGGCGCAGGTGGGGAACGACGCTTCCCCCTACCAGCTGACGCAGACCTACCGCTCGGGCGGTTCGTGGGACGGAACGGTTCCGCAGTACTTCGAAAACCTGACGATTCCGAACGTCGGGCTGAAGCCGGAAATCACCACCGGGATTGAACTCGGCCTGGACGTACGCCTCCTGAAGGGCCGCGTCGGGCTGGATGTCACCTACTACGATCAGACTTCCCGCAACCAGATCCTGGGCGTGGAAATCTCCAAGGCTACCGGCTACAACAGCCGGATCCTGAACGCCGGCCGGATCGCCAACAAAGGGATTGAAGTGGTCCTGAACGCCACCCCGCTGAAATCGTCCGGTGGACTGACCTGGGACCTGACGGTGAATTTCGCCCGCAACCGCAACAAGGTGCTCGAACTGGCCGAGGGTCTGACGACCTACATCCTGCAGGAACGCCGGGGCCTGACGTCGGAAGCCCGCGTGGGCCAGCCCTACGGCACGCTCTACGGCATCGGCTTTGAAAAAGCGCCGGACGGCCAGATTATCTACAACAATGGCTTGCCCGTGGTATCAACCACCCCGCGGATTCTGGGGAATGTGCAGCCGAAGTGGACGGCGGCTTCCTCAACAGCCTCAGCTACAAAGGCATCACCTTCACGGCGCTGCTCGACGTTCGCATGGGCGGCAGCCTCTATGACGAGGGCACCGGTACGGCCCGCTGGACGGGCCAGTACGAGGAAACGGCCGTTGGCCGGGAGGAAGGCATTATCGGGAAAGGGGTGAGAGTGGTCAAAACTAATGCCGACGGCACGGCCGAGTACGCGCCGAACGACATCATCGTGGCGACCAGCCAGCTCATCGGTTACAACAACCCGCGCCGGTACCACGAAGCGGCCATCTTCGACGCCAGCTACGTCAAGCTCCGCGAGATGACGCTCGGTTACTCCATCCCCGAAGGCCTGCTGCGGCGGCTGTTCATCCGCTCGGCCCGGGTCTCCGTTGTAGGCCGCAACCTGGCCATTCTTTTCAAGAACACCCCGCATATCGACCCCGAAGTGGACCGCTTCGGCGGCAACCGCCAGGGCTTCGCCTACGGCGAACTGCCTTCGTCCCGGAGCGTGGGGGTTAATTTGTCGTTGGGATTCTGAACCGGTTTATGGTTTAGCGTTGACGGTTTATCGTTGGCAAAGCCCCGAAGCAAGGTTGTGCCGGTAACCATAAACGCTAAACCAT